>Ga0307509_10001853_pt1 | contig 34964 bp, 18 predicted proteins | sample 10_EM_MG_FD_202245 | JGI IMG/M metagenome (GOLD analysis project Ga0307509, IMG submission 202245) | Populus trichocarpa ectomycorrhiza microbial communities from riparian zone in the Pacific Northwest, United States - 10_EM | ecosystem: Host-associated > Plants > Roots > Unclassified | place...
TACACAGTGGGTGTAGGAACAAGAATTAACATTTGACATCACTCTGGATATTTGGGTTTGTACCGAGTACTGAAGTATACTTCCCCTGCGTATCTGCGTTCCCGACATAACCCCCGAACCGACATAGCCCCCGCCGCGAGTTTAGTCTATTTATCTCAAAAACTACCGTACTCGGATGAGCTGATTCCCACCACCTTGTAAACCATGTTTAACCACACTACCGGTAGGCCTCCGCCTAACCAGATTATTAAGACACGAATACGGTATCATACCCGAGGAAGTTACAAGCTTTCCCTACTCGTGCCTCCGCGCCAAGAGTTGGCACCCTCTTGGGAATTGTCACCGCAGAGTCAGATTAAGTATACCGGTAGTGTCAAGGCCCTCTAGTATCTGGTAGAGCTAAGAGGACAGGTCAAAGGTCCGCGCATGATGATGTACCGGTATCCCAAGTATCAAGTACCACGCCATCAGAGGAGGGGTCGGAAGTAGTGAACCAAGGAGTGGGTTACCGTATTGAGGTATTGGAGCAGGGGTGGAATGCTTGGATTGGTCACCCCTGGTGGGATTAGTGTTATTGTGTCACTACCAATACCGGTAATTACATTTGTTCACTTTGGGAGTCGTGTGGCTTTAGGTTTTTTCTCAGCCTCGTGCGGGGTTGGCAAAATCATCACAACAAGAGAGCCCCCGAAGCATAATTAAAAATAAAAGTAAAAATAAAAATAAAACCCCGGGTGTGCGGTCGCTCTACTCGAGTAAATTATATCTTTCCCTTTCTCTACGAGTATGATAGTCTATGTGGATTGTCGAGTGCTGACGCTGTTATCTCCCATAGGCTTGTGCTCGAAGTAAGTTTACCCGAAAATTCATACAGAAACGGTCGATAAGCTTTTGAGGCATCCGGTTTCGATACCGCACACATCATCCTGATTTCCCTCTTGTACTGATGTCCCCGGCGCACCAATTCCTCGCATCGATTTCTACCTCTTGAGCGAGAGAAAAGCCGACGATGAGTACTCTCAGTCTTGCGGAGTCAGTCCAACAGAGCTTGACCGGGGTCGAAACTTCTCTTAACGGTCACCAAAAGCTTAATAGCAGTACAAGAGACCTAAAGCGGCGCATTTTGCCATGCAAAACTATCTTCTTATTAGAGATTAAGCCCCTCCTTGCAGGAAGCAGCGCCGGGGCGGGGGACTTTTCGCATCGCAGCGGGGTGCTGCTCTCTTTACAGGGTGCACATATGGCATTGGAAGGCATTATGCAAATTTTGGAAGGGTTGGCGAGGGATACGGAGGGGAGAGATCGGACACCTAAGCTTCCGCGCCCTGTGGTAGCAGAATCTAGAATTATGTCGATATTAAGGTCATGTTGGGTATGTCGGTAGTCCCTGCCTTTGGTGCCCTCCTAACCACAGCCGCACCTCATTATCATGGAACCCTTGACTCGGGAAACCTCACTATTACGAGCGGACCTCTAGGGATTTACACCCCCGATTCCATACAAACCGTCCTCGTTATAAGGAATTTCTTCCAAACCCCGCTATAACGAACGAAAAATCCTGGGCTCTTGGCATTCCCTATAACGAGGTGCGACTGTGTGGATATGATAGCCGGTGGCGGTTATTTACTTACGAAATTGGCAGTGCAACTTGATGGCAATGCTCCCACCAAGACGATGGGTACGTCTCAACACGGAGGCTGGAGAACCAGTTATGAAGAGCTTGGGGTTGAGAAAAAGTCCCCAAGAGCTTCGGCTCCAAGAGTTCCTTGTCGAATTGGAGAAGAACATTGCTTCCTTAAGCGTGGCCCTGCAACTTGCTCGTGAGCCTGCACAATCTGTCTCGTGCTCCTCAAGAACTTCCACCCCCTCCAGTCTTTCTGTTTCAGGGCTACCCGGGAACCGGGAAAAATTCCAAGTTAAATCAAACCGCGTCATCTTGGATCACCTTTACCACACCCTCTCAAGAGAAGTTGGCTGCCCGTGCCACTTCATCCATCTATGTCTCCGCAGTGTCTCGATGGGTCTTTGGGACTCTATTTTACTATGGCTGATGGGTCCGGGGTCAATCTGTTCTTTGTTTGTCACTCTCGACTTAAAAACATCAATGGATACATATGTCGCCCAGCATCCTCTACATCTCACTGTGTCGGGGTCTGGGTCAGGAAACATGGACGGTATTTTTCGGGCTCGCATGCCCACCCCATCGCACACTGGGTGTTCTCCCCCCTGTTCAAATATCGTGACCTCACCCATAGGTTCCCGCCATCATCTCGCACACCCGGACTCTACCCGAGCCGAGTTTCTCCTCAAGTCTGCCCACCCTCCAGCGTGTTCTCCTAATTCCAACATCCTCTCGAATCCTCCAAACCTCCAACCGATTGTAACACTGCGCGAACTTTTGGAATTCCACTCTCGAAGGCATAGTCGTATTAAACTGGTGGAGAGAGACCGGTTCCTGCTTGCAGCCAAATTGGCGCGATGGGTTCTCCAATACTACGGCACCCCCTGGTTACGTGACCTAAATGCCTGTGAGATTCGTTTCTTCACACGATACGAATCCGACCTGACCTGTAACTACGCGGATTGGACTCCTTATATATCGACCACCTTCAATAGACCCCCACCTGAACATAACAAGGGGTTATATAATCTCGGATTGGTGCTTCTAGAGCTGGGGCTCAAGGAACCGCTCGTTGGAACATATGACCTACGAAACAACGCCCCCAAGGTCGCTCTCCGTCGGCTGTCGGCTAGCCTTGGACGGTCGTATACAGAGGTAGTCGATAAATTGCTGTCGGAGGGGAAGGGCGCAGATCCCATTGAGGAAGAACTAATAAAATATTTGGAAAAGAAGATAAACTCAATTGAAGAAAAAGCCTTAGAAGTTTTCTCAGGATAGCATTGCCGGGTTGAATTTTGGTGTTGGGCATTATAGTCTCCAGAGCATCTATTTTTTTTTTGCAAGGAAATCACCGGTATTGCTGTACAATAATTTATGTCTAAGTTACGTTGAATTTCGGGAATCCTCCTTATTTTATGTGTGGGAGCGGGAAAGGGGAGAGAAGGGGGAGAGAGAGATTGGCTTAATTGCGCCAATGCTCCTGTAGTATGTCTTTTTCTTCTTTTCTTCCTTAACTTTATCTGCTAAGCGCTTCTCCTGTTATTATCGATTTCGAAAAGGTCATAACGAAAAGGTCGTCAATGTTGGGATTTCCCAAAGATTATTGTTTTATCATACCTCGAACACAGTTTCCTACAACTTACTTTCATGTTCAGCAAACGGGGGCGAATGAGCCGAGATCCATTTACCTTCGCCGTCATGGATTAGCACTCGGCCCTACCTTTCCGCTCCCTGTTTTAGCTCCCATGCAGCCTACTACACAGAAACGTCTATGTGAAGTATATACCGTAAGAGCTCGAATAATTGAACCTCACGTTAAGACGTTGGAGTTGCCTTTGCTGGTAAGGTCTGGCTCTTTTTTTTCTTTTTTTTCTGTCTTAAGCCCGGGGCCGAGGGGGTCAGTTTTCGCTGTGCCCTCGTCCCCCTATCCAGGAGAGGGAACTTCGGATGTCTTAGCCGGAGGTTCAACTATTCGAGTTCCTACGGTAGGGCGAGCGTCGGAATGCCAGTATATCCATCTGAGTAGTGTCACGAGGGAGAGTAAGGGGAAAGGGGTAGTCAAAGCGAGCAAGTAACTTGTATTGCTTGTTAGGTTAATGGAAAGAGATTGAACTGAGAAGAAAGTAAAAGAGAAGGAAAAGGAGAAGAAGAAATAGAGGAGAGGAAAGAGGCGAGGAAAGCGGAGTCAAGAACCAGATATACAAACAGGTAGGCGACGCAAACAGTCACGAGATGTCACTCGTGACTACTGAGGATTTAAGAGAGCAAATACGATTTCCACCAATGAGAATGATAAAAGAATGGGTATGGATCGGTGTCTAACGAGCGAAAAATAAACGTAGGTATATGAATGAGAGTTATTCCTAAGAAGAAACGCAAACTAAAGGGTCTTTCACAGAGAGGGTCTGCGAAAATCGGAAAGGCATGGAAGGGAAGCGATGATAGAAGGAAATGTAGGAAGTCCACCATAGCCATGCTAGTGCGTCCTATCTCCAACGCTCCACGCTTCCATGTTTCCACTATCTAGGCCAAGTTGGTATGAGTTTCCTAAACATCTGGTTCCGGTGGGAGCGTCAAAACACTAGGCCCAGCTATACAGTAGTATGTTTCAACAATCTATATATAAGAGAAATCATTACTCCCCCTTATTCACACAAACACCAGAGCAAAAGGCAAACACCAAGTAGCAATTAAACAGGGAAAGGGGACGGGAATTTGTACGAGACTATAAAAGTCAAAAGAAACCACGGTAGACAGCCGAAAATGCGCGTGGGATTTGCGTATTGAATACCGAGGGTCGAGGCTGTGGAATAGGGTCTGGTAGCGGTGGGATTGTTGGGGCGGGTTTGTGTAGCTGGAGTAGCCGCACTACGCCCTGATGCTGATTCTCATGAGCCCAGAAGAGAGGCGTCCGGCCGTATTCATCCACTGAGTGCGGATTGACGCCGTCTTGCTGGAGTAGTAGCTGTGCAGTTTTTTCGTGTCCACCGTAAGCGGCCCAGAAGAGCGGCGTACGGCCATCATTGGCTGCTAGGTCTGGAGCATCTGCTTGTCTTAGTAACAACCGCACTATCCCTTCGTGCCCATTTCTGGCAGCCCATAGGAGTGGAGTTTGGCCATCGCAATCAGTCGAGTTAGGGTTGACCTTGCTCATCCCGAGCAGGAGGCTTACTATTTCCTCATGTCCCTCCTCCGCTGCTCGAGAGAGTGGGGTGCGGTTATCATCGTCCTTTGAATCAGGGTTGGCATCCGGATGGTCGATCAAAAGCTGCACTACTTCATCACACCCATTCCGAGTAGCCCATGAGAGTGGAGTTTGTCTAGCACCGTCCGCCATGTTCGGCTCAATATCGCTTCGGCTCAGTAGTAGCCTTGTGGCTACTTCCCATCCGTTTCCAGCAGCCCATGACAGTGGAGTTCGTCCAAGACCATCCGCTATGCTCGGCTCAATATCGCTTCGGCTAAGTAGTAGCTCTGTAACTGCTTCCCGCCCATTTCCAGCAGCCCACGACAGTGGAGTTCGTCCAACAGCGTCTGCCGCGTTCGGCTTAATGTCGCCTTGGTTTAGCAATAGCTTTGCCACTGCTTCCCGCCCGTTTCCAGCAGCCCAAGACAGCGGCGTCCGTCCGGTTCCGTCCGCCAAGTTGGGATTTACACTCGGCTGCCCCAACAAAAGGGCCACTACCTTTTCATGTCCCTCATCAGCAGCCCATGAGACTGGAGAACGGCCGTCGATGTCTATTGAGTCAGATTTTGCGCTTCCATCCAACAACAGCTGTACAATTCGTTCGCTCCCGTTTCTGGCAGCCCACGAAAGTGGCGTTCGGCCATTTTTGTCTGCCAATTCGGTATCGATATCCCCACCCCCTAGCAGCAGCTCCACTACCTTGTCACGCCAGCTACCAGCGGCCCAGGAGAGCGGGGTTCTACCAGAGCTGTCGGCTGAGTTAGGGTTGACACGTTTGGATTCCAGCAACAGCGCCACGACTTGTTCATGCCCGTGCATAGCAGCCCGCACCAACGGCGTCTGCCTATACCCCCCCCAAAAATTTGGGTCAACACCTTCCCACCCTAACAGAGCCCTCACTACTCCTGCATGACCACTTCCAGCAGCCCACCAAAGCGATATCGAGCCATCCTCATCGAGCGAGCCAACCCCGATCTCCCTTTTTTTCATCAATAGCCCCACTACTGCCTCATTCCCCTGACTAGCAGCCCATGAGAGCGGCGTCATACCAGCTTTATCCACCATGTTAGATACAATGCTAGTTTGGTCAAGTGATAGCTTTACTACTAAGGAATTCCCACTGTCGTCAGTCCTCGAGGGTAGCGTTCGTCCCTTGTGATCCGGCAAATTTGGGTTGACACCATGCCTGCGCAAAAGAATGTCGACCACTTCCTTATACCCTGCCTCGGCAGCCCAGGAGACAGGTGCGCGGCCATCATTGTCGGGAGAGTTGGGGCGGGCCTTCCCTGTCCTCAATAATAGCTTCACTACACCTCTATGCCCGCTTCCAGAGGCCCACGATGGTGGGGTTCGGCCGTAACAGTCTTTTGTTTCGGGGCTGGCTCCTTGCCCCAATAACAACTTCACTACTCCCCGATGGCCACCCCCAGAAGCCCACGAGAGAGGCGTTCGACCAAAACGGTCTTCCATCTCGGGGTTTATATCATTTTCTTGTAGAAACAGTGCTACCACTCTTTCATGTCCACTCCTGGCCGCCCACGAGAATGGTGTGCACCCATCGTTATCTTTTGTTTCAGAATCAAAAATATCCTTTCGTCTCAACAACAGCCGTACAAATTCTTCATGCCCATTTCTCGCAGCCCATGTCAGTGGGGTGCTTCCTGTTATGTCTTGTTGGCTTGAGTTGGAGATTTCTGTATCTAAGAAGGCAATTGCGATTTCCTGGAGGCCAAAGAATGCTGCGCAATGCAGTCCACTAAAACCAGAGGGACATTTCGGATCGCACCACCAGGGCCAAGATTTCTCAAACAAAAGCAGTTTAGCAGAGATATGCTCATCATATAGACCCAAGAGGTTTTTAGCAAGTGATTTTGCGTGGTCCGTGGTTTCCTCCCGGGCGTGCTCCCCCCAGTAACAGGAAGCATACTGGAGAAAGGGGTTTTCTGTAGGGGCAATGCAGAGAGAAGGTGGTAGGGATTTGATATCCTTAGTGTTGAGGTACGTAAGGCATGTTTCCGCAACCGTCAAGTTGATCCCCTGGAAACGTCTGCGTTCATCGTGTAGATAATCTTTTAATGTGGTGTGTACGAAGTGGACGGTCGATGCTTTCTCGTCAACAGTAACAAGTCCTAAACAGCAGCCTAATAACGTCTGGGTCGAGGGAACATTATCGGAATTCAATTTTGTAGCCCCCTTTTCGACCGCTAAAGCATGGCCTAGTTCGTCGGCGCACAACGGCCGCTTTGAATAATAAAGCCACATTAGAACCTTAAGAGCGAGCTCTGATTTGGCGGTATCTTGTTCCGCTATCCGGCGTAGTGTTTTATCGTATTCATCCCACAGCTTCGGACTGTCTTCCATCCCCCGGAGTCTTTCCCTCCTCTTGTGTATGGTCACCGCTTCCAATATCGCGTTCATTTTTAAGTATACTAGCAGAAATCTAGGCATGATTGTCAACGGCGACACATCTCCGGCATACGATATCACTTCTCCTACATACATCCCTGAGACTTTGTGGGGAAGAATTTTCATGATCTCATTTTCTAACTCGGTGTTCATCTCAGCTGAATTTTGGTCTTGGTCTAGCCTGTGGGCGATGTATGTCTTGATTTCCTCATCCCTAGTTGTGATGGACATAGTTTGCGCACCTTTGCCGAGATACTTCTCACATTGAATCTGCGGCCGACCGGTGAGGAAGAATCGGGTTTCCGATAGTCGGGTAAGCTCCACTAAGGAACGAAGGAGGTCTGGCCTTTGAAGTGGTGGAAACTCGTCTAATGCGTCGATACAAATAAATACCCGCTCAAAGGATGCAAGAACGGTGCCCAACATATCTACAACATCCGGAAGAAGAGGGCGCATCCGATTACCTCCAGGCACTTCAGACCCCTCAAACTTTCGGCTCACTTTTTCGGGGATCCTGCCTAGCCCAGCCAGAGCCTGCTTTAGAAGCTGGGCGATCGGATCTACGGCGAACCGCCCTTTATACGTGAGGTAGTCGCAGTACAGGTAAAACACGCGGAATTTTCGTTCATGGGCCTGGGATCGCAAAGTATCAATAACTAGGGAGCTAAAAATTCTGCTAGTTAGCAATGTATATGAATTGACCAAAACTTCTCCTTTTGTACCTAATGAAAGTCTTTCCAACTCCAGGGTCACCATCACAGAAGAGAATAGGATGAGCGGATCCATCTTCCCAGCTTTTAAACTCGGGCGTTCCGAGGATCCAATTCCCCACACCAGGGAACCGAAGTTCCCGCACACTATGGTGCCTGTCCGGAAGTTCCAGTGGAGATATCCATTTCAGAATTTCACGCTCTGCCTTGTTGGGCTGCTGTGTGAGGATCGTGTTGATAGTTTGGGTATTATTGTTGGTGATGGTGGAATTACCGCAGCCCGTGTTTCTATTCCCGTAATTAATGCTGGAGTTAGATACCTGTGTCGCCCGATCCATGGCCCCGCTGGGATGGCAAAGTCTAATGTGCTGCGAAGGTTGAAGAGATCAAATGGGTCGAAGAGAGCAGCGATCAACATCTTCAGTGTTGTTCGATCGGCGCCTTGCTCGGACCGGTTTCCGTAAGAAATAGTCAAACACCATCGCTGCCACGCGATGGAAGGAAAAAACCGACAGTCGGCATACCCATATCATCCGAGTTCTAGCTAGCCAAAAGCCAGCTATTCCGACCGTACTTTCGATTTTCAGAAGTAAATTATCTTACAGAACATCCGGCTGCCAATTGCCTGCCCCAGGGTTAGGGTTCCCGACTCCTTGGGGAACTATGCATTGCCATATTATGACACGATATCCGTAAATTTACTCCCAGAAGCTAATCTCTTCGTCAGCTAGCTTCGCACAAATCCTCACTGTGGGTAAAATCTCCGAATTCAGCTCACAAACAGGCAAATATAAAATGATGTGGTACCAGAAATATCTCCTAGTGCTGTGCGTCAATTGAAATTTCCAGATTTCCACTTTCCTAGTGCATTTTAACTGGCCCACCTCCCGGTCAAGTCTTATAATTCTCAACGCTACTTCCCATTTGCCTTGCATTTTGCGCCTTAGCGGTCAAACGTGTTCTATCGTGGTGGAGGTGGCGACTCTTAGAATCTCCGTGATCTCGGTGCTTTTATCACCGCGGTAATTGCGGCCTGGTGGAATGCTACAGTATCATGAATAGTCACTCGTGGCACTTCACCTCATCATCCAGCTTGTTGGAAATAGCAGTTCAATGGCCACACTTGGTGTAGGATGTGCCCGCACTCTGAGGCCGCTGTGGTATACGTACGCACTAATCAAAGGGCACGCAAGCTATGGAAATGTTTTCACCCCCATTGTTTCCCAATCCTTCCTGTCTTCTCTCGCCACACACCTTTCTTCCTGTGCAGAACTTTTCCTCAAGTCTTTCCTTTCATCAACCTATCACAATCAATGACAATATTTGTTTCAACTTAAGTGGTTTGACTCCACTGCGTAAGATCCTCACCGTCAATCATTACCTCCGCAGCCACTATTTTCAACACCGGTTATCTCATACAGCCACGTCCGCCGAGTTCTCATACCCTACCTTGTGCCTCAAGAGCAATACCTGCCAACAAATGAACAGCAAGAGCCTTTCAGATAACCGTTCTCGGATGTACCTCTAGGGATATTGTAAACTTTGCTACAATTTGTTTTTCTTCTTCTGAATGGTGGAGAGAGTGCTAGCAAAGTGTTTCAAGGGGCTGGGGGCATTTGGGAGGACATGGGAAGTTTAGGGAAGTGGCTGTAGTTGCGCGATGAGAGGGGCGATAACAATGTGATTCGATGGGTAAGCGAAGGAGGTAGTAGCTGGGAGATAGATATCTAGAGAGGACCCCCGAAGATCATGGTGTCTGAACAGGCTGGTGATGGAAACCATGTCCCTCTGGGCTAAGAGCTATACTCCCTAACTTATCACTAGAGGTTTGTTCATTAACTTTTGCCTAGGGGTTTGTTAATAAAGGTGTTTATGAGGGTCTATAGGTGGCAAGCTTGGAGAGGGTTCGGGCGTGGCGTGTTGATAAATAGTTGGTCTATTTCCCTAGATTGGTTTTCTCTACAAGAGTGGTTACCCAACGGCTATCATCGGATCCTACCACGATTCTTCCGCTACGAGCCATCTCATATCAGGGCACCCAGAACTCGGGAACACCTTTTCCCTGAGGCCTAATCCTGAACTTTCAGTACGCCCCGCTTCTGTTTTTTTGCATCCTATAGGCTGTGCCACAGCACGGAAAGCATAGGCCACAGGAGCAGCTAGGTGATTAGTGCAGAAAATACAAGTTTGTGACAGCCCTCAAGGGTAATGAATTCGCTTTCCCGGGACTATAGGTAGCATGCTATTGTAACACTTGCGTGTTCTGGTTGGGTGCGGGTCCCGGTTGTATTTTGTAATAGACTAGTCAGGTCGCGTGAATGGGCTGCATCTCTTTTGGGAGTAACGCACTAAGAGGAGTGCAGCTCCAACCCAGCGACTCGAGTGTATTTCATCTAACAAGGACATTGAGGTAGCAGAGAGGAATGAGTCGGGGTCTAACGAGTTGGAGATAGTGAGGAGATAGAGCGATAGAGAATACAGCTAAAGAGGGAGGAGAGAGAATGAAGTGAAAAAGAGTCATCCTAGGGGTTGAGAATAGAGGAAGCTTGAAGCAAAATAATATGAGGGAAAATGCAATCTAAAGCAAGGGATATAAGATATGAAAAACGTAGGTCGAAAAAACGAAACACCTAGATTATCGAACAATGTCTAGTCAGACCGGGCCCTTCTTAGGCTTTTGAGTAATATCAGGAACCGTCCAGCATAACCAGCTACCGGGTAAAGGAGCATCAAACAAACAAGGAGAAATAGAAAGACAAGCAATAGTGGAACGTAGCCGACACCTGTGGGAGTGTCCCCCGGAAGGTCTTCAAGAATTTCAACCAGTAATGGCGAGAGGTTAAACAAGGAGTCGACAATGGTTTCGATTTCATCCTCTTCGCCGCTTCTATCGGAGGTAGTGCCAGGGGATAGCTGGCTGATTCCTGGGTAGGTCGTACGAGCATGTTCAAGCACTAGGCGGCATTCCTCATGGAATGTGTCTGTGGCGAAAAAGGTTATATATTAGTATGGGAGAATACAGATTTTGGGGAGTAAGATTGAATAATTACCGTCAGAGTGCGAGGCCCGGGTTGTAAGGACGTTGCAAAGATCTGCTAAAAGGGTGATTGTGGCCTCTCTTATGATTGGAGATTCCTTGAGGATTTTGTCTAGCTGACCATGGGGCGTGCCATATTCGTCGGCCCACAATTTGAATCTGCCAAGGTACCGACGTTGAATTGGGTGACGATCAGCTAAGAGTATCCGGAGACAACAGTTGATAAGGTGGGTGGCCAAATAGTCAGGGAGAGGTAATTGTAGTCCGGCGGGTTTCTGGCTCTCAATTGTGGACAGTGAAGGTTTTTCATGGATTTTGGGCGACTCAGGAACTAGTTCTCGATTTGCTGCCATCCTTGCAGATTTTTTAGAGGCTTGCTGATCAGCAGAAGGGGGAGGCCATTCTTTGTATCTATTGTCTGAGCTGGGACCGGGGTTACAGGGGGGTGGTGAGAAAATTGGATCCCAGTCCTCTGCAAGATCGGACCGGGCTGGCCCGAGACTATTAAGGTCTAGTCGGCCTGCTACGCTAGGGACGAGAACGGGTGGCCGGGTTGGCCAGTTGGTTAGCCCAAGCGCATACTCCGGATAGGGATAGATCGGTGGTTGGCCTGGTATGGGGTTGTTCTCAAGGAATGGGTCGGGAGAGATCCTCTGTTTTAGTGCCTCGGCGATTGCAGCGTGGCCATTGATATCAGCCCAGTCAGCCGCTGATCGTCTATCAATGTCCACCAAGTTGGGGTCGACATCGTGGCCATCAAGGAGAAGTTCGACTACTTCGTTGTGCCCATTGAGGCTGGCCCAAAAGAGCGGTGTTCGTTGGTTGTGGTCTCGTGAGTCGGGATTAACATCGGCTCGAGCCAAAAGCATTCGGACTATTCGCTGATGCCCCTTCTTGGAAGCTAGCAAGATTGGGGTCTGGCCATGCATGTCCCATGCACCGGCGGTGGCATGTTCACACTCAAGAAGTTGCTCTACTATTTCTTCGTGTCCATTTAGTACAGACCAATGAATCGGTGTTCGCTCATCTTTATCTTCTGCATGTGGGCGGATGCTATTGTGAGCAAGCAGCCCCGCTACTATTCCACTATGACCATTCGCGGCTGCCCATGAAAGGGGTGTTCGTCGTCCATGGTCTGCTATATTAGGATTGGTATCCTCCTGGCCTAGTAGCAGCTTCACTATCCCCTCGTGCCCCTGAAGAGAGGCCAAAAGCAGTGGTGTTCGTTTGTCAACGGATGGTAGGTTGGGGTCTATATCATCACTGTCCAAAAGCAACTTGACTACCCCCTCATTCCCAGCTTTGGCAGCCCACCAGAGTGGCGTTCGGCTGTCATTGTCCGTCATGTTAGGATCCGCATCAGCCCTGCCCAGCAGTGCCTTCACAATTGCTTCATGGCCATTCCTAGACGCCCATAAGAGAGGTGTTTGGCCACGTTCATCTTTTAGGTTAGGATTAAGCTTCTTATGACCAAGGATCGTATCCACCATATTCTCATAGCCATTCTCAGCAGCCCACGATAGAGGCGTCCGGCCATCAATGTCTTTTGCGTTGGGATCGAGCTGTTGTCGCTCCAGCAGTAGCCTCACCACTCCTTCATAATTATTTTGAACGGCACGGAACAGTGGTGTTCGGCCACGGTCGTCTGCTGAGTTGAGATCAATATCAGTCCGAGTTAGCAATAGTTTCAATATTTCTTCATTCCCATTCTCGGCGGCGCACAAAAGGGGTGTGCGGCTTTGTTTATCGCTAATGTTGGGGTCTACAGTAGGGTCTGGTTGGCTTAGCAATAACTTTATTATCCCCTCCCGCTTCTCCACAACTGCCCAGAATAGTGGGGTTTGGCTCTTGTTATCCGGTAAGCCCAAGTCGATGCCATCATGGGCCATTAGCAGCTTCACTACTTCCTCGTGCCCATTCCCGACAGCCCAAGAAATTGGTGTTCGGCCATCGTTGTCCTGTGAATTGAGACTGATGTCTTCACTATCCAACAGCAGCCCAACCACTGCGTCATAGCCATGTTCAGCCGCCCAAGAGAGCGGTGTTCGCCCATATTTGTTTCTTAGGTTAGCGCTGGCATTCGTCGAATTCAGGAGCCAGCCAACAGTCTCGTCCTGATTGTGGATAGTGGCCCAAAATAAGGGCGTTTGACCAACTTTATCTACGGCATTGGAATCCACATTTTTCTGGCGGAGGAGCAACTCTGATGGTGCCTTGTGCCCGTTCCCGACAGCCCATGATAGCGGTGTTCGGCCACTGTTGTCGCCTAAGTTCGGGTCGACATCGCGTTGCCCCAATAGTAGCTCCGTTGTTGCCTCATGTCCATTGCCAGCGGCCCAAGACAACGGGGTTCGGTTATCACAATCCACCTGATTGGAGCTATGAGCCTCATGGCTTAACAATAGTCTTAATGCTCGTTCATGCCCGTTACCAGCAGCCCAGGAGAATGGGGTTCGGTTGGTATTATCTATAGAGTTTAGGGTGACGGATTTATGGTCCAATAATAGCCCTAATACTTGCTCATGCCCGCTACCAGCGGCCCAAGAAAGCGGTGTTCGGCCATTACAGTCCGTAGAGTTGGGGGTGACAGCCTCGTGATCTAGCAGTAGTTTTAGAGCCCCTGTATGCCCGTTACCGGCGGCCCAGGAAAGTGGCGTTCGCCCGTCGTGGTCCATGGAATCAGGGGTAGCGGCCTCACGGTCGAGCAGCAGTCGTAGAGCGCCCTCATGCCCATTTCGAGCGGCCCAGGATAATGGAATTTGGCCAAGGTGATCAGAGCGGTCGTGATCGACATTTTTGCTATCTAATAACACTTGCACAACCGTTTCGTGTCCGTTCGCGGCGGCTAAAGAGAGAGGAGTTCGGTCATCGATTCCGAGTGAGTCGGCGTTGACATTTCCTTGGCCCAGCAGCTTTTGCACGAGATCCGCATGGCCCTCTGCAGCAGCCCATGAGAGTGAAAAGGGGCAACTATCCCCACCGGAATCGGGGGTATCATCCTGGATGTTTAGCAGCAGTCGCACAATATCCTCGTGGCCTTCTGCGACGGCACGATAAACTGGTGTGGTATCATTTTGCTCCTGAGGATTAGACTTGAGCAGTATCTTTACTACTCCCGTATGCCCTCCGTGGGCGGCCCACGAGAGCGGTGTTTGGCCATCATCGTCTGAAAATACAGGATTGACATCACCGCGGTCCAGCAATAGTTTTACTACTACCTCATGCCCTTTGTGGGCGGCCCACGAGAGCGGCGTTCGGCCGTTACTGTCCGAGGAGTTGGGAATGACACCACCGCAGCCCAACAATAGCTTTACTACTCCTTCATGTCCTTTCCAAGCTGCATGGGAGAGCGGCGTTTGGCCGTGGTCATCTGGCTTGTCGGGATTGACCTCTTCCTGCCCGAGTAGTATTTTCACCACTCCCTCGTGTCCATTCTGAGCGGCAAGCAAGAGCGGTGTTTGGCCGCGGCTATCTAGCTTGTCGGGATTGACCTCTTCCAACCCGAGTAGTATTTTCACCACTCCCTCGTGTCCATTCCGAGCGGCAAGCAAGAGCGGTGTTTGACCGTGGTTATCTGGCTCGTTGGGATTGACATCCTTTCGCTCGAGTAGTATTTTCACTACTCCCTCGGATCCGTTCCGAGCGGCAAGCAAGAGCGGTGTTTGACCGTGGTTATCTGGCTCGTTGGGATTGACATCCTTTCGCTCGAGTAGTATTTTCACTACTCCCTCGGATCCGTTCCGAGCGGCAAGCAAGAGCGGCGTCCGGCCGTGGCTATCCGGCCCGTCAGGATTGACATACTTCTGCCCGAGTAGTATTTTCACCACTCCCTCGTATCCGTTCTGAGCGGCAAGCAGGAGTGGGCTTTGGCCGAGTTTGTCCGAGTGGTCGGGATTGACTTCAAACACACGCTCTAAAAATAGCTTTACTACCCCCTCATGCCCTTTGTGGGCGGCCCACGAGAGGGGCGTTCGGCCGAGTTTATCTGGGTGGTTGGGATCGACTTCCTCTCGCTCTAAAAACAGTTTCACTACTCCTTCGTGCCCCTCGTGTGCGGCCCACGAGAGTGGTGTCTGACCGCCGCTATCTAACGTATTACGGTCGACATTATCGTGCTTCAATAGTAGCCTTACTACTCTCTTATGCCCCTCGTGGGCAGCCCACAAGAGCGGTGTTCGGCTGTTACTGTCGGAGGAGTTGGGGTCAACATCCCCTCTTTCCAACAATAGCTTGACTACCCTCTCGTGCCCTTTCTTGGCGGCCCAAGATAGTGGCGTTTGGCCGTGTGTATTCGCCGTGTTAGGGTCGACATCCTGCCGTTTTAGTAGTATCTTCAGCACTTCATCACACCCTTTTCCGGCGGCCCAGGCTAATGCTGTACGACCCTCAAAGTCAGTTGCGTTGAGGTTCCGTTCCTTAGACTCCAACAAGGCGATTAAGATCTCTGCGACTCCGAGGCATGCTGCACCATGGAGCCCTGTAAATCCCGTAGGGTCATCTTCCCCCAAAGTCCGCCCCGGCCCGTCTTCTTGATCTTGTAATAAGAGCAGCTTAGAGGATATGTGTTTGTCGTACCCATCGAGCAACCTCACCGCAAGTGGGATCAGATTTTCAGTGGTTTCCCTTCTGGCGTGTACCCCCCAGTAATAAGAGGCATATTCGAGGAAAGGGGCTGTTGGTGGTGCCGAAGAGAGGGTAGGCGGAAGGTCCTTGACTTCCCGAAAATTAAGATAGGTCAGGCAAACCTCGGCAATCATAGAGTGTGGGCTATGAAACAGAGTGAGGTTATAGGAGAGGTGCTCTTGGAGAGTAGAATGAACGAGATGGACAATGGATGTGGGCGCATCTACGGCGATAAACCCCAGAGTGCATCTTAGTACTGTTTCTATAGTAGGGACATTCCCAGTATCCAGTGTAGATTGTCGCTCTATTCCTAGTGCGTGGCATAACTCGTTGGCATGTAACGGCCGCTCAGAGTGGGATATCCACATTAAAGCCTCCATGCCAAGTTTCGATTTACTTCCCTTCTGGGCCTTTATCCGTTCTAGGGTTGGTGTGTACGCATCGTCAAAACACTCCCCTTTTATTATCGCACAAAGTTTTTTCCTCCTCTGACTGATCGTTGCCTGATCCAGAATTGCGTGTATAGCGAGGCTAACCAGGAGCAATCTGCGCACCATTGTTAGTAAATAGCCTCTGTTGGCTGCGGAGGTACCTGATTTCTCTGCTCACATTGGGGAACACTTTTCCGGAATTAGTTCCAAAATATCAGCCCGCAAGTCACCATCCATAGCACCAGACTTCAGGTCCTGTCCCAGCTTCATCTTTAAATATGTTTCAATGTCGCCCTCGGTAGAACTGAGAGGCGCTACAACCGCCAGGGGGAAATTTTTCTTAATCTCAGAGTTGACATGAGATCTTCCGGTAAGAAATATTCGTGTGTTTGGTGACTCCCGAGCAATGTCTTGTAGTGACGCAAGAAGCTTTGACAGATGCTTGGGGTGGACTTCATCCAAGGCATCAATGCATATAAAAACACGTGGTATCAATGCAATAGTCGTCTTTAGCATCCTCGTTAGATCGCGGACTCGCAAACCTCGACTACCAGACTCCCTTTTGGCTTTCTGAAAAGCCTGAAGTACATCCTCCGGAATGTCTCGTTCCCCTACAAGCTGCTTCAAGATGGCACCTAATATGCTCAGGGTGGACTGTTCCACCTGACCCCGGAAGTCGCAGTAAACTCCCGCGACCGCGATATCGTTCGTCGGAGCCTGATCGCGGAGGTTATCGATCACTAGAGAGCTAATGTTACTAGTTAGTAGTTGACATCCACCCGTTCTCGAGCATTGGCTTGCTTACTTGAGGTATGACTTCCCCGTCCCTAGATCGCCACAGCAAAATAGAACAGCTGGATCATCCCCACCTCCGCTACCGCTCCATTTCCGAAACTCTGCGGTTTCTAGAAATCGATTCCCCACACCATCTAATCGGCTACTCTGCAGCTCCTTGTGTCGCTGTTGAGGCTCTAATGGCGAAAGCCACTGAAAAAAGGGACCCCTCACGCCCATCATTGGGACGATGTTGGCAGTGTTGTAACTCCCCGATATAAGGAAGGAGTCGCCACCCTCAGAGCCCTCTAGTCCCCGTGGTGATTCCTGGGCCATAGCGCCTGAAATACTTTCGGTAGGTGGTGTAAAGATGAAAGCCTTCTCGTCAAAGTGGGGCTCGGTGGAATTCACAGGCTAACGGGTGACAAGGCTTTGGCGCTCCACCAATATGAAATAATTTACCGTGCAGCACTCGGGGAGAGTGCTTCACTGCAGTTATGGAAGGCCAAGAGTTCGGGGTTTTCGTTCGTTATATATATATAGCGAGGTTTTGGCAGAAATTTCTTATCGCGAGGTCTGGTTGAATGGGAGCGGGGGTGTACATTTCCAGAGGGTTTATAGTAGTCAATAGCGATGTTCCTGTATAAAAGCTCTGCAATTATTTGGCTAGATTCCCTGCCGCCCGCACGTTTGAGTCAAGAGTTTTCTTTGTGATTGGTCTCAAATTCGGGGATAAAACTCCTTATGACCTTTCATGGCGAATCCTAAGCCTATTTTGGATTTGTCCTGCCTGTGTTGAATGTTTTGCTTGAGCTGCCGCTTTATTTAATTGTGCCATGCAAGAGAATCTTGGCCCCCTAATGCCTTGCTATTCCCCCGCAGCCCGGAAAAGTACTTGTCCTTTTTGGTTAAAGTTCCTCGAGCACTGTAGCTAGAGTGCTTGGCAAAGCAATTATTTAACCACCCCTCCATGAGAATCCGCAGTATGGCTCTACTATTAGGTAATAGAGTGGATGATCTACTAAACATTAATGGAAGAGAAAATAGGAATATCTCAAGTTTTCATGGGTACGCCGTAAAATCTCGCCTTTAATAAGCTGGCTCAGGCTTTTCGAATCTCCGATGCTATTATAAGAAAACAAAGAGTTTAAGAACTTTGGAAGAGACGAGATATTTGGCTTATCAGCGATTCTAGAAACTTGACAGCCTCTAAACTATCCTAATCCAGGCCAGTTCATTAAGGGCAAGATATTATGAGATTGGAGTCAAGGCGTAAGTCATAATTTTGCATTAGGAAAACAAGTCATCAAGAATATATGAATTGCAATTAATTGATTTCGGGGGGAAAAACTACTTATTGATATTCGCCGATGAATTAACTTTGAAAATGTTCCAAGGCAGGCAGGAAAAATCAGACGATTCCTCCTTCTCATTCCCGATCATCGCCAGCATAAAAAAAGCTTCCAGCTTGTGCATAGCGCCCGTATCCGGACATATCTAAGCTCCCTGGAGTCTAGCAAAATGCAATGAAAAGCAGGATGGAAACAAATTTCGTGAATATCAGAGTTATTTTGTTGAACATACTGGGTTTAGGCTGAATTGCGCCGGCTACTACCACACAATTGTTGAAAATGGTACTGCTCGCCATACTCTCCTGATACCTCCTTTGTTTAGTTAGCTTCCGGGAGCGCGCTTGTTTGTGGCTTCCGATATGCGCTGAGGATTCAGGCATACTGTATGGCTCCGGCTTTGGGTAGGGTTTGTCTTCCGAGACTCGCTTTGGCTTCTGGTATACGGTTTAGCTTTGGGCGTTTGTTTGAACGTTGGGGAAAGCATTGCGAATGCAGGAATGCGCGATAGTTTTGGGATCGTGCAGCTTTCGGGAAAGCCGGGAGAAAAGCAGAAGTACTGTAAGGTTAGCCGGAAAGAGCTGGAAGCTCGAGGGTGGGAAAGTGTTTGTTTTCCTTTAGTTAGCCAGGGTATGCCCACGGAGAAAGGAGAGACTCACTTGGAGTAGCCTGCTGGCTTATGGGAGGATAGGGTGTTATTGTTGATATATACTCCTGTCTTCGCTAGTTAGTTAGAGAGCACCGAGCATCGAGCATCGAGCATCATGGTGAGCGTGACCTGTGGTTGTTAGTGAAAAGATTTTCCCACTTGAGTGTGCGATCGTCTTCGTTATGAGTTGCTTGGCGTTTGTTTCGTTTCACCGCTCGTCACTCGTCGTGCAATCGTATCGCCGCCGTTGAAGTTTAATAACAGTTGGCCCCGGGGTTCAGGGTACTTTTGAAAGCGGCTTGTATCATACTGTACCTGCTCGAGCAGATGAGGATAACCAAAATGCGACGAACAGAAGCGCCAGGATATCTACTAGCCCTAGATCGGACCCCAATAAGAATGGGATCCTCGGCAATGAAATACCTGAGAGGGAACATTTGAGAGTTCAAAGAAATCCGAGAACGATATGACCACAGAATGCAGAGGAATAACGGGGTGTGTCTCGGTGCAAAGGCTACGGTAGGTTTTTGTCATCTAGCTGAGGGTTGTAGGACGTAGGGAAAAGTTTAATCTACCAAGCTATATATCATACTACCCCATCTACAGTCTCACCTGTGATATAGAACCGGCACTGTGAGTGAGGCATTGTGCTTGGGGGCTATTACAAACCGGAAAACATAATCACTATCCACAGAGAACTGAATGGGATAAGCAGGAATAGTTTTCCTACCCCCCCCCCCCCCCCTTCCGTAAATAGCGGAAACCGGTCAAACCCCTTTTCTTAAAATCAGACCGACACTTGGGGCGAATTAATGATCCGGACGGTGTGACCAACAAAATGCATGGTCGTAACATAGCTATCAATGTCACTCCGTCCGAATCTTTAATTTGCGTCCTAGTATTCACAAACTCCGAATTCCAGACATCGAATCAAATAAATAAAATTTGAATCTAAACAATATCTGGGAAAATACAGTCTAAGATAAACATATAAGATATGAGTAATATAGGCTGAAAAAACGAAACATCCACACCACCAAACCGTCTCCACCCAAACCAAGCTTATCTTAAGCCAAGTAACATCCAGAACACCCCAGCATAACCTGCTGCCAGATAAAGGAGCATCAAACTAACAAGGAGAAAGAGGAAGACAAGCAATAGTGAAACGTAGCCGGCGCCTGTTGGAGTGTCCCCCGGAAGGTTTTCAAGAATTTCAACCAGTAATGGCGAAAGGTTAAACAAGGAGTCGACAATGGTTTCGATCTCATCCTCTTCGCCGCTACTGTCGGAGTCAGTGCCGAGGGGTAGCTGGTTGATTCCCGGGTATATCGTGCGGGCATATTGAAGCACTAGGCGGCATTCCTCGTATAGGGCGCCTGCGGCGGTAAAAAGGTGATATATTAGTATCGGAGAATGGAGATTTTGGGGAGTAAGGTTGAATAATTACCGTCAGAGTGTGAGGTCTGGGTAGTAAGGATATTGCAAAGATCTGCCAAAAGGGTGATTGTGGCCTCCCTTATGATCGGTGATTCCTTGAGGATTTTGTCTAGCTGACCATGGGGCGTGCCATACTCGTCGGCCCACAATCTGAACCTGCCAAGATACTGAGAGTGACTTCGATTACGTGCCTTTTGAAGAGCATCAAGAGACAATTGAATGAGGCAAGTAGCCAACATCTCTGAACGGGTTATGTCCCTGAATTTCGGGAGAGTCTTTTCATCGACAAGCTTTTCCACCTCTGAAGAGAGCCTCCTATCGTTGTCACTACTCACTGAAAATGGAAGCCTTTCGCAGCCCTCTGGGGAGCCGGTGTCTGGCTGTTGAATGAACGGCATTTCCACTGATTTCTGGGGACCTTGCGTCAGGAGCGGGTTTCTGTTAAACTTTGCCGAACGGATGGGACCAATATCCCCAAGATGTATTGGAGCTGTTGGCCTACCCCCATAGATCTCCCGAGGGTTCTGCCTACCGACGGCGCCGATAACGATGTTCGGTAGCCTACGAAAGCCAATCTCGGGGAAAGGGCGAACGCAAACGCCCCGGTCCCGGAATAGCTGGGCTATCTCAGCATGGTCATTTTCTTCGGCCCACTCAGCTGGTGAGCGCTTATCCATGTCTACCAAGTAAGGGTTCATTTTATGGTGATCAAGGAGGGACCCGACTACCCCCTCGTGTCCATTCAGACAGGCCCAAAAGAATGGTGTCCGTTCGTGCTGGTCTTCCGAGTTGGGCTCGATGTCTTCTCGGCCCAAGAGCAACCTAACAACCTCCTCATGCCCTTTTTTGGAAGCCAGAGCGAGTGGACTGTGGCCCTGATTGTCTTGTAGATTAGGGTTGACATCCTTACGCTGAAGCAATATTTCTACAATTCTTTCCTGCTGGTTTAAAGTTGCCCAAAGAATTGGTGTCCTACCACTGCTATCTTTCACATTGGGAAACACGTCGTTGCGGTTAAGTAGTAGTGCCAGAATTGCATTGTGTCCACCCCCGGCAGCATACGAGAGTGGTGAGCGCTTATCGTCATCGGCTAGGTCAGGTTTGATATCTTCCCGGGAAAGTAGTAGGTCCGTAATTCCTTCAAACCCCTTCGAAACTGCCCATGAAAGGGGTGTTCGTTGGTTACGGTCTGCTGTATTGGGATGGATATTTTTTTGGTCTAGTAGCAGCTTCACTATCCCCTCGTGCCCCTGGAGGGAGGCTAAAAGTAGTGGTGTTCGTTTCTCACAGGATGGTAGGTTAGGGTCTATATCATCACTGTCCAAAAGCAGCTTGGCCACCCCCTCATCCCCAGCTTCGGCAGCCCACGAGAGTGGCGTTCGACTGTTATTGTCCGTCATGTTAGGATTCGCATCAGCCCTGCCCAGCAGTGCCTTCACAATTGCCTCATGGCCATTCCTAGACGCCCATAGGAGAGGTGTTCGGCCACGTTCATCTTCTAGGCTGGGGTTGACCTCCTCATGACCAAGGATCATATCCACCATATTCTCATAGCCATTCTCAGCAGCCCACGACAGAGGCGTCCGGCCATCGATATCCTTTGTGTTGGGATCGATCTTTTGTCGCTCCAGCAGCAGCCTCGCCACTCCTTCGTGCTTACTTTGAACGGCACGGAACAGTGGTGTTCGGCCACGGTCGTCTGCTAAGTTGAGGTCGATATCGGTCCGAGCTAGCAATAGTTTCAATATTTCTTCATTCCCGGCCTCGGCGGCGCACAAAAGGGGTGTACGGTCATGATTTGCTTCAAAGTTGGGGTTAGTATCCTGTCGGCCCAGCAATAGTTCCACCATTCCCTCCTGCCCATGCTCGACAGCCCAGAAAAGCGGTGTACGCTCTTGGTTATCCCCTATGTTAGGGTTGGCTGACAGACCTGGTTGTAGCAACAGGTTTACTACTCCTTCCCGCCCATTCCGAACTGCCCAGAATAATGGTGTCCGCTCGTCGTCGTCTAATGAGTCCAGAGCAGTGCCCTTACAAGCTAGTAATAGCTTCACCACCTCCTCATGCCCATTCCCGGCTGCCCAAGAAAGCGGGGCCCGACCAAAACCATCAGGTTCATTGGGATCGATGTCTTCCCTATTTAATAACAGCCCAGCTACTGCACCATAACCATGCTCAGCAGCCCAAGAGAGCGGTGTTCGCCGCTTTTTGTTTCTGAAGTTCGGATGGACATCTATACAATCCAGGAGTGCCTTGACGGTCACCTCCTGCTCCTCCAGAGTAGCCCAAAAGAGTGCTGTTTGACCTTCGTGATCTTCTTGATTAGGATCAACGCCCGGCTGGGAGAGCAGCATCTCCACTGCCGCCTTATGCCCATTCCCAGCTGCCCAAGATAGCGGTGTTCTACCATGATCATCCAGCGCCTCGGGGCTGGCATTCTCGCACTCCAACAACAGTTTCATCGCCGCCTCATGTCCATTGCCCGCGGCCCATGAGAATGGTGTACGGTTATCGTTGTCTGCTTCATTAGCAGTGACAGCATGATGGAATAGCAGGCGTTTTATCACTCCCTCGTGCCCATTGCCAGCAGCCCAAGAGAGCGGTGTTCGGCTATCATAGTCTGCCAAGCTGGGGTCAATATCTTGGCGGGCCAGCAGGACTTCCACCATTCCTTCTCGTCCGTTGCAGGATGCCCACGAAAGTGGTGTTCGGCCGGTATTGTCTAAACGGTTGGGCTTGATATAATCGCGTTCTAACAGTAGCTTTACTACCCCCTCATGTCCTCCGTGGATGGCCCATGAGAGCGGTGTTCGGCTAAGGATATCAGGGTTGTCGGGATTATCACCACGTTCCAACAATAGCTTTACTACCCTTTCATTGCCTTCGGAGGCGGCCCACGAGAGCGGTGTTCGGCCAAAGTTGTCTAAGGAGTTGGAATTGATATTAATATGCCCCAACAATAGCTTTACCACACCCTCATGCGATCCGTGGGCAGCCCACGAAAGCGGTGTTCGGCTATCATTATCCGCCAGGTTAGGATCAATATCTTGGCGGGATAGCAGAGCTTCCACCATCCCCTCTCGCCCACCTCGCGATGCCCAGGACAATGGTGTCCGGCCGAAACCATCAAATGAGTTAGGGTCGATACCCCCATAGCCCAGCAACAACTTTACTATTCCTTCACATCCTCCTGCGGCAGCACACAATAGTGGCGTCAGGCCGCCAGCTCCCTTAACTTCGGGATTAACATTCTCCCGCTCGAGCAATAGCTTTACTACATTTTCATGCCCTCCCACGACGGCACAGAATAACGGTGTTCGGCCATCAATTGCTGGGGAATCAGGGTTGACCTTATTACGTTCCAGCAAGAGATTCACTATTCCCGCATATCCACTCGTAGCAGCCCAATGTAGTGGTGTTCGGTAGTCGTTCCCCATAGAGTTGGCATCAGCATCCGGCGAATCCAGTAATAACTGCACCACTTCCTCATGCCCCCTTCGAGCAGCCCAGACTAGGGGTGTGCAACCCATACCGTCTCTCAAGTTTACAGAAGTGCCTTCCATCCCAAGCAGTGCAATAGCAATCTCAGCGAGCCCGAAGAATGCGGCACAATGGAGTCCAGTAACCACTCTTGCAATAGTTTCAACCTCCTCGGGATAGTATCCACTATTGCGTAGGAAAAGACTGGCGGAGATATGATTTGGGTATAGGCCAAGTAGCCGAAGAGCAAGTGACTTCACATCCGATGTGGTCTCCATTTTCGCATGGATTCCCCAGTAACTAGAAGCGTACTGAAGGAATGGGGCTGTCAATGGGGGGGTAGGGGGGGTAGGCGATAAATCCTTAATCTGTCGAAAGTTGAGGTAAGTGAGGCATGTCTCTGCGATTCTTGAGTGGGCTTTCTCAAAAAGCTCGTGGCGGTTGGACAGGTATTCCTTCAATGTGACGTGTTTCATGCGGATAATAGAGGTTTCCCGATCGACAGTGACAAGGCCATGACAGCAGTCTAATAAGGTCTGTATCGAGGGAACATTGTCGGGGTTAAGAACAGTAGCTCCTATTTCTACAGATAGGGCATCACACAGCTCATCAACAAGCAATGGTCTCTGCGTGAAGTAAATCCACATCAATACCGCAATTCCGAGCTGTGCTTTGCCCCCTCCTTGCTTGCTAATTCTTTCTAGCGCAAGGCTATAAGCATCGTCCAACCCAGCTGGTATACGATCCAGCATTTTTCTCCGCTCAAGCACTGCTTTCTCTCCTAAAATCGCGTCGAGATGAAGAGATGCAAGAAGAAAGCTTCGGATTATCAGCCATCCGCTTAAACATGAGCGTGTCATACGGGCACCATACTCACATCTTCGGAAGCTTATGGATTTGTGCGGTAACCTCCAACCTCAAGCCATCATCCATGTAGTCTAGCACCAGATCCTGGTCTAGCTTCCACCTAGAAAACATCTCAATATCGTCCGGGGTGGGCTGTATGGTTACAGAAACCGTAGGCTTTGCAAGATATTCATCTAGCTCAGGCCGGATATGGGATCGCCCCGTCAGGAATAATCGCGTCGTCGGTGAATCTTGCGTAACTTGGAGTAGCGAGCGAAACAACTTAAACCTAGTATCCACCGAGAATTCATCCAAGGCATCAATGAACATGAAAACTTGGCTAAAGGATGATATAACACTGGGAAATAAGTTGAGAATGATCGGAAGCAGCGAATCTTGCCCTTCGAGACACCCCTTTGCTTCCTGGAAAGCCTGCGTGACTTCTTCCGGTATATCTGGCAACCCGACAACGAACTGCTTCAGTAGACCACCCATTATACTCGTCGGGTCTTGGTATTTCTGATTCAGATAATCGCTATAGATGTAGCTCACTCCAATATTTGCCCTAGCAGGGTCATTGATATCGCTCAAGTTGTCGATAGCCAAGGAGCTAATTTTACCGGTTAGAGGTGGTAATATATTTACTTGATATCTTGGAATATTCGAAATAATACCTAATAAAGGTCTTTCCTGCCCCTGGGACACCCTGGCAGAACAAGATCTGAGGAGCAAGCCCACTATCATCATCGCGCCATGATCGGAATTCAGGAGTTTCTAGAAACCAGCCTCCCACACCTTCAAGCCGTGAGTGGGACACATGGGAATGCTGCTTCTGGGGTTCAAGTGTGGAGAGCCATGAAAATATATCCCCTCTCTCATCCGCGATAGTTTCGCTATGTTCACTCGGCACGCTAGACGAGTCATGATCGCTTAGGTCGGATTCGCTACCCGCGTCCATGCTGGCTGCTGTGTAAGGAAATAAATAAGATGAGCCAATTTCGTATCGTGAGAGAGGTGAGGAACTAAAGCGGGAGAAATATGCGGTCACCGAGAACAGCGGTGGAGAGTTGTTTTGGATGAGTGGGATCGATACGGTGGGGTGTTATATGTGAGCAGTGCAGCCCGTCCTATTCTCACATTTGAGCGGGGTGGACTACCTTGGCGCCGCCTAAGGCGGGGAGGATGGTGTCGGTGCCGGAGTAGGCTGCAGGGCAACCAGAATTGACCAACACTGTACACCTACCTTGCAGGTGCTGTACTATACTTGACTATGGTGGTTCAACGCACACCCATCTTGATACCGGTATAGTACCGTAAAATCTACTAATATCCACTATCTCCGTTAGACCTCTAACCTCCGTTAATCCCCGCACCAGCCCAGGATAAGTTTGGTTTGATAGGTTAGCAGAACCGAGGATATCAATTAATGACATCAAACACATTCAGCACGCTCATGCTCTACAGTGTGAATAAAACACCAGTCTCTCTTAGGGGTTTTTATCTCTGAATATGGAGATTAGAGGGCTGGCGGAGAGAGTAGATTACACAGGATTCTAAGGTACTATGGAAGACTCCTTTAGTACCCGTAAAGTGAGAAGTTTAATCTTCCTCTATTATTATTAACTACTCGTAATGGGAGCATCTGCCAATCCAGGTATAGTTTACCTCTACTGGTGGCTTGGAAGTCACTCCGATGCTCGAAAAATAGAGCCCTGGTTGTTGGCGTTGGCGGCTTTAGTCTTAGACTAACCTCCCCCCCGTACTGTACTCGAGTACTAGTACTAGTACTGCACGTGTGCATTGGACTATTACCAATTTCGAAATGGCTGTCAGTTCAGTTCAACTTTCCCGATTTGATCTTTTTCACTCGACACCACAGTAGAGATCTAGAAACAAAGTTCATAGCTAAGGGTAGGAAAGTGGGCTGTGGGAAATTGCATTCGAGGTAAAAAATATATATACCGGTATCATGGGAAATTCTAGCACTGGCGATCTTTTCGAAATTGATAACATAGGATCCTAACCCCTCGCGTTATATACAGTGCTCGAGTATGATACCCTTATGTTCTAGAAAATTGGTCATTGTGTCTATTACCTTGCTGTGCGATAGTTGTGCTGACCCCGCACGAGGCTGAGAAAATCCCAAAGCGAAATCGGTGTCCTGCAAGGTGAATATGCGGTACGGTACGTGACACCATTCAGCTCGCCTGCCAGAACGAGCCATCCAATTTCCATACTCGGCGATTTTCAACACCTAACATGAGTTACCTGGCTGCTGGAGTATGTTACGGCAATTTCCACAGTATTAGGGACGAATGAAGTGACCCCTTAACCGGGGGTGGCCGGTGTATATTTGGCTGGTTAACCTCAAATAACTATTCCATAACTTCTTGTAAAACCTTGTCCCATGTCATACCCGCTGAAGCATTGGATACCATAATTCGACCCATATTTTTTTTCCATTGTAATAAGTTACCGCACAATCACGGCATTGGACTAAGTTCAACCTGTTGGTATTGCACGGTACCGAACTGCCAGTGCATTCATCGCACTGAAGTGAGCGTCTGAATATACGGTACACACCTTGTCCTAGTTCAGTCCACTCGCCTCTGTATTCTATTTCCGAGATACCGATACCTTTCCACGATCCCATCTCTCGAGCTATGAATAAGCAAGAAAGTAGTACTGCCCGTCTCGCAACCTCGGTTTTTCGGCAGCTCGAAAGGTTAGAAAGGTCCACCAGACCCCACCGCCATGGAACCCGCGCCGCAACAAAATTAGGGCACTACATTGTGTCTGACAAGGCCAAGTTTCAATCTGCGTTCGGAGCCCCGCCCACAAGCAGCAGAGTAAAGAGGGGGAAGTCTTTACAGCTTATTTATGAGAGTGATCCCATCCCGGGCGAAGATCTACTTGAAGATGATATCAAGGTTAAACTTGGTCAATATTATCCCCGGTTACGGGCCTCGATACAAGATGCAAAAACATTATTGGATGATATCATGATAGTTTTCGAGGAGCTAACAGGGGGTAAAATCGGGGCGGATCTGGCACCGGGAATTCCACCAGGCCCAGGTTCTACTAGGGTATGTTGGGAACTTTTATGGTCGACTTTCCTCTTTGACTGCTCTTAGCTATGAGGTAATAGACATTTACTTACCAATATGGCAGCAGGACCAAACCGATACTCGGACAGATGGCCTGGTCCCCGGGAACCCGAGGTCGGCAGGAAACCTCCAGACACCTAAGCTCGAGTCGTTACTTTGTAGTCTGCGGGAACATATCAATGATGCGATTAAATTCCAAAAATTAGCACCTTGGCCTACGGCTGCATCTAGCTATACTGAACGGCAGGAGGGCAATTGGTGGATTAGCTGGCTCTCCAGCCTTGTTCTGCCGGTTGCTCTGCTGAAACTTTTCACCTCTCTTATAGCCAGGTGCTATAGTAAACAATCCGGGTCACAACCCCTCACTATTTCCACTGTCCAGCCCGCTCTAGCTCCAGTGGTAAACCTTCCTTCGAAAAAATTGAAGCCTGAAACCCATCGCGCTCCCTTGACCGACCTTTACACCGTGCTTTCGCACAAGCTGAAGTGTGGATGCCACTTTGTCCACCTGGGTTTGCGCAGCGCTCCCGTGAGCCCCTCAGAATCTGGTTTCTCTTCAAGTGGACTGGAGAACCCGGCATTAATCTGTTCCTTGTTCGTCACACTCGACCTAAGAACCTCCATGGACAGCTACGTTATTGAAGACCCACTTTATTTAAAAGTCTTAAGACACAAATCCAGTAACGAAAGTGCTTCCTATCCAATCTCTACACCTCCGCAATCACCCACAATGCCCCTCACCTCTTGCTCAACAATCATAACCTCGCCTGTGGGATCCAGGCATTGTCTCCGATGCGAGACTCCCGCTCAAACAGAGTTTCTAGTCCAGTCCGCCCGCCCTCCCGTGTGCTGTCCGCCCGCCAATACCCTCTCCAACTCTCCAACTTACAACCCAATTCTTACGCTCCGCGACATCTTGACATCTGACTCCCAAGAGGGAAATACCATCAAACTGCAGGATGAGGACAGGCTCCTTCTTGCCGACAAATTCGTGTATTGGGTTACCCAGTACTACGACACCCCTTGGCTTCGTGATCTAGACACCCACAAGATTCGTTTCTTTACACGCTACGAGAACGATCCCAAATACGCGAATTGGACTCCTTATATATCGGCCTCCTTAAGGAGTACCTCACTTGAGCCCCGGAAGTACAATAACGAGTTACGCGCACTCGGATTGGTGCTTTTACAGCTGGGGCTCAACAAACTGCCCGATTATTTCCCCGACAACGACTGGGCACAAATCATCGAAATTGCTTCTTGCGACCTACCAAGCACTCTTGGAGCGAGGTATACACATATCGTTAAGAAATTGTTGACCGAGGGGGGGGAAGGAGATAGGAGAGGGGGGAAACAGATAGATGATTTAGCGCACGAAATCAGACAGAGGCTCGCTGGGGTTCTGCATTTTTTGTCTCCCCAACACTGTGGGCTTGAGTGACGCTGTTGGGCACACCATCGCGACACATCTTGGTTTGTAAGGGGGATTTGTGTTATACGGATGTCTAGCTTTACTTGTTAATGAGGAGATAAGGCTGGCATAGAATAAGATAATTCACGCGGAACTTGGGCACTTTGTAGGAAGGATATGAAATATAACTTCCACCACTCGCACTTCGTTGATTCGCACTCTGCCTAAAATGCCTAAAACTAAACTAACGGTATCATAGAGACAGGTGTATATAAGTAAATGACAAATAACACCCGATCCTTCCGTGCATCACCACACCTGTCTCTGTATATCCCCACATGCCCTTATCCCTCCGCACACTCCCGTGACATAGGAAAGACATGTCGGCATAATCTATTGTTAAACAATTCCCGTATCCGAACCATCTACTGTACAAAGCTTCAGACTGATCTGTCATACTTCGCTTTTTCACATAATTACAAGGGATATTCTAGTCACCTCACGGCACTCTCGATATTCTGTGATATCGAGCACTGACGTAATTAAGGAAATTGGCGAAAGGATGAAACTGTGAGAGCGGGATTGGCGGGGGGGGGCAAAAATTTAATATAATTGAATGTTGAGAAAACGGTGAACCAGACCATCATTAGAGAAGTTATCTAAGAGCAGGCTATATGCCGGTATCTCCACCCATCCCTAGCAGCTCTAGAAACCAAAGCCAACGAAACTCCATCCCCACACCCTGCCATGCACATAGTTTGTCACTCGGGTATCATGCACTGAATGTTCATCAAAAATCTTGCTTAGTCCTAGCAAATTTTACAACGTTTACAAGGTGAGAAATTGGAAAGAAATACGGGGAGCACCCTCCAAAGACAAATCATCAAAAGAAAAAGAAAAAACTCCGAACCCACCGAATCTAGAAACAAAAAAAAGTTGAGAAAGAATGAAATGACACCCCGAAACCCCACAAGGAAAATCACTGTACCCGCTCATGTACACACACACATAAACAGAAGGCCCAAAGAACGATCAAGTACGGAAAAATTTGGAATAAACACGAGAGCACATAGGCTAAAAGACGGTAACCAATAATATCCTTGGGGAGGCTGGAGCCAACTATTGGTTTTTGCACAACGAAATTTAGCTTCTGCGGCCGAGGCTCTGGGATCGGGTTGGGGGGAGGTGGAGTTGTTGAAACTGGCTTATCCTTCTGGAGCAGCCGCACTGCACCCTGATGCCGATTCTTACAGGCCCAGGAGAGAGGCGTCAGGCCAGAATTGTCCGCCGAATCAGGGTTAACATCCGAACGGCCGATCAAAAGCTTTACTACTTCACTACATCCATTCCCAGCAGCCCATGAGAGCGGTGTTCGTCCAACACTGTCCGCTGCATCCGGTTCAATGTTCCTTCTGCTCAGTAGCAGCCCGGCCACTGCTTCCCGCCCATTTCCGGCAGCCCATGACAATGGAGTTCGCCCAACACTGTCTGCCGCGTTCAATTCAATGTCGTTTCGGTCTAGTAACAGCTTTATTACTACGTCTTGTCTGTTTATAGTAGCCCATAATAGTGGTGTCCGTCTAGCATTGTCCACTGAGTTGGGATCCACATCTGACCGGCTTAACAAAATGTCCACTAACTTTTCATGTCCCTCGCCAGCAGCCCATGAGACTGGCGTACGGCCGGCGGTATCTCTTGAGTCAGGCTTAACATTTTCCTCGAGCAATAGTTGTGCCACTCTTTCCCTCCCACACCTAGAAGCCAACAAAAATGGTGTTTGGCCACTTTTGTCTGCAAACTCGATATCGATACCTCCGCTCTTCAGTAGCAACTCTACCACCTTGTCGTGCCCGCTGCCAGCGGCCCAGGAGAGTGGGGTTCTGTCAAGTCTGTCGGCTATGTTACGCTTGACACGTCCGGACTCCAACAACAACTTGACGACTTTCTCATGTCCATGCATAGCAGCCCGTACTAATGGCGTCCGCCCATACTCTCCAACAAAATTTGGGTCCACGCCCTCTCTTTCCAACATCAGCCTTACCACTCGGGTACGACCACTTCTAGCAGCCCACCAGAGTGATGCTGAGCAATCTTTGTCTACCAAGTCGGTTCCGGTCCTCCCTTTCTCCATGAATAGCTTTACTACTGCCTCATTCCCCTTACTGGCAGCCCATGAGAGCGGTGTCATACCATTATTATCCACCGTGTCAATTGCAATGCCATTTTGGTCCAGTAATAGTTTTACTACCATCCGGTGCCCACTCTCGGCGGCCCTCGAGAGCAGCGTCCGTCCGTCACAATCCGATAAATTTAGGTCGACATCTTGCCTGCACAAAAAAGAGCTGACCACCCCCTCATGCCCCCCCTCAGCAGCCCAGGAGACAGGCGTGCGGCCCTCATTGTCGGTAGAGCTGAGGTAAACCTTCCCAGTCTTCAACAACAACTTTATTACATCGATATGTCCGCCCCCGGAGGCCCACGAGAGTGGTGTTCGGCCATACCAGTCTTTTGTTTCTGGTTTGATCTCTTGCCGATTCACTAATAGCTCTACCACTCCCTGATGGCCATTTCCAGAAGCCCACGAGAGCGGCGTTCGGCCAAAAGAATCCTTCGTCTCAAGGCCGATAGCACCCTTCCGTAGAAACAGCTCTACCACTCCTGCATGTCCATTCCTAGCTGCCCACGAGAATGGTGTGCACCCATCGTTATCTCCTGTTTGAGCATCAAGGCTACCTCGTTTCAGCAGTAGCTGTACTAATTCCCGATGTCCATTTCTCGCGGCCCATGCCAGTGGGGTGCTTCCTGTTATGTCCCGCTGACTCAATTTAGGGACTTCTGTATCTAAGAAGGCAATCGCAATTTCCTGGAGGCCAAAAAATGCTGCGCAATGTAGTCCACTAAAACCATCGGGAAGACATTTGAACCCAGATTTCCCTAATAAAAGCAACTTAGCGGAGATATGTCCGGGATATAGGCCCAAGAGGTTTTTAGCAAGCGCTTTCGTATGGTCTGTGGTTTCCTCCCGGGCATGCTCCCCCCAGTAACAAGAAGCATACTGGAGAAAAGGTGTTTTTTCCAGGGCAATGCCGAGAGAAGGTGATAGAGATGTGACATCCCCGGTGTTGAGGTACGTAAGGCATGTTTCTGCAATCGTCAGATCGGTCCCCTGGAAAATCTTAGATTCCTTGTTTAGATAATCTTTTAATGTGGAGTGTATGAAGTGGATGCTCGAGGTTTCCGTGTCAACGGCGACAAGTCCTAAACAGCAGCTTAACAACATCTGGATTGGAGAAACTCTCCGGGGATTAAAACTTGTTGACCCCTTTTCGACTGCCAGAGCATGGCTCAGTTCGTTGGCGCACAGAGGCCGCTTTGAATAACAAAGCCACATTAAAACCCTGAGAGCGAGGTTTGACTTGGAGGCATCCTGCCCGTTGATCCGACGCAGCGTATTGCTGTATTCACCGCACAGCTCTAGGCCTTCCAAGAGTCTATCCCTTCTGCCTTGTACGCTCACCTCACCCAATATCGCGTTCATTCTTAAGTGTACCAGAAGAAATCTAGATATTATTGTGAGTGAATGACACGTCTCCGGAAAAATACTGCGAGCTCTACCTACATTCCTGAGGCTTTTTGAGGAAGAATTTCCACAATTTCACTCTTCAACTCAGAATCCATCACATCTGGATTTGGGTCTTGGTCCAGCCTACGGGTAATGTATTTCTTGATGTCCTCCTCTTTAGCTCTGATGGACAGAATTTGCGCACCTTTGCCAAACCACCGCCCAATTTCACGCCGGATTGGTGGGCGTCCAGTGAGGAAGAGTCGGATTTTTGACGACAGTAGGATAAGCTTCGCAAGGGAATCAAGTAGTTGTGGTATTTGCTTTTGCGGAAGCTCGTCTAATGCGTCGATACAGATAAACGCCCGCTCAAAGGATGCAAGAACCGTGCCTAACGTATCTTCAACATCCGGGAGAAGAGGGCGCATCCGGTCACTTCCAGGCACTTCGGACCCCTCAAACTCCTGACTCACTTTTTCCGGAGTCCCATCTAGCCCAGCCACAACCTTCTTTAGAAGCCCAGCGATCAGATCTGCGGCGGATAGCTCTTCGCGGTAGTTGCAGTACAGGTAAAACACGCGGAATTTTCGTTCACGGGCCTTAGGACACAAAGTGTCAATGACTAGAGAGCTAGAAATTCTGCTAGTTAGCAATGTACATAAATTAATCAAAAAATCTTCTTTTGTACCTGATGCAAGTCTTCCCAGCTCCAGGGTCACCATCACAGAAGAGAACAGGATGAGCGGACCCATCTTCCCAACTCTTAAACTGGGGAGTTCCGAGGATCCAATCCCCCACACCAGGGAACCGAAGTTTCCGCACATCATGGTGCCTGTCCGGAAGCTCCAGTGGAGATATCCATTCCAGAATTTCGCTCTTTACCTTGTGGGGCTGTTGTATGAGGATTATGTTGGTAATGTGGGCAGTATTCTTGGTGATGGTGGAATTACCGCAGCCCGTGTTTCCATTCCCGTAGGAGACGTCAGAGTTGATTAAATCTACCTGTTTCATAGCCCCGCCGGGATGGTGAAGTCCAAGATCCTGCGAAGATTGAGGAGATCGAATACTTGTGCCGTTCAGCTAGGGAAAGGCAGAGACCAACACGTCCAGTGTTGTTGCTGCATTGGCGCCTGGCTCGAACCAATCACCCTCACTGGAGGTGAACGATCCATCATAGAAGGATTACTGTAAGAAAAGGAGGAGAGAAGAGGGAAATAGCACGCGCCGGCACTTGTAAGAAGTAAACACCATCACTGCCGCGCGAAAGAGAGAAAGAATTCTAGACATACAAGTACAGTATACCGTATATCGTCCGAGCCCTTGAGGGCAGCAAGCGATAACCCACCCTGGCCTAAGCCACTCAAGGCTCGTGGAAGCACAACATCCAGAAATTTGGGCTTGGCCAGGCGTCCACCTACCCCGCAGATTCAGCACCAGTACGGTAGGAAGAATCAATACGACTAAGAAAAGAAGAAAAACAGTATTGACTCGTGAAGAATGCCTTTAATTTAGGGGTTTCGGCGCTTTTTCTTACTCCCTCCCTGTTAGAGATAGGATATAATACAAGCACCATGCCAACAGCGCTGTGCTCTACGAGTACTTGCGCGCAGATTAAATTATTGCCTGTACCACCATGACTAAGGGTTTGTCTGGCTTGCTATAACTTGAGATATCTGTGATTTGAGATCACCCCAGATCACAATTTAAACAATTTCCCAGTCATGATTCGCAATCCACCCTCTGCCAAATACATTATCATACAATTTCGAAATTTCTAAGTCAGGATTTAGGGCGAACTCTGTGAGGAAAAAAACATGGCCCTGAATCTTTAAGCCACACTTTGGAATTTTCCCGGATTGCAATTTGGAAACAATACGATATCATGCCTTTGAAAGTCCCAAGTACTACACTCGAGTACAGCACCTCCTGCGTGGCTGGTCATAGGCGGTCACTCGCACAAACTTAGCCATTTATGTTGATATAAGGTTTCTTTCTTCTCTCAAATGCTTCTTTCAACTCTTTATATTGTTGTTCTTAATCCAGCACTACTCTTACCTTCGTTATGCTTGTTCCATTATTCCATTTATCTCTATATACTTTCTTTGAATACCTTTGTTCTTTGTTACGGAATTCTGGAAGTACAGGCGAAACAGAATCTCTTTACTATTTAAGTGGTTTATGTCTTTCCTATTATTCCACGTGTAGTCAGCGGTAATAAGCAATCTTGACCGTTGTCTAATCTACTTCTTCGTCTGAGTATCGAGCGCATATTGCAACAGGTTATGAGCCCGGGTCTGCGCTATTGACCCGGCCAGCCTTTTTAACTCTCACGTC
>Ga0307509_10001855_pt1 | contig 34943 bp, 26 predicted proteins | sample 10_EM_MG_FD_202245 | JGI IMG/M metagenome (GOLD analysis project Ga0307509, IMG submission 202245) | Populus trichocarpa ectomycorrhiza microbial communities from riparian zone in the Pacific Northwest, United States - 10_EM | ecosystem: Host-associated > Plants > Roots > Unclassified | place...
GACCTCTAAGTTCTAGGATGACTTTGCCGGTGAAGGTAGGGTAACTTGGGTTCCTCAGTAGGGTAACTGGGACCCATGGGCATAATGACCAGATTCCCAAGGTAGGGTAACTTTGCCCTCTTATGCCTTTAACCCCTCAGGAAGTCCTCCGGACGACCACAGAAGTCGCCTCGGAGGTCCGTGTAACATTCCCATAATTCTCTTGACCTTATGCGAATGTTCTCCCGAAAGGTTATCCTGCCTAGTAGAGTACCTCAAGGCTACTCAACTATTCCCTAGGCCTTATCCTAGGTTTACCAGCTATTTGTATTAAGTATACGAGACCATACCACCTCTGGTTACCTCTTGGTATACCATTTGGGCTAAGGTGATAGTGATTGTAGCTACCTATCGTAGGGTTGTTACAGTGCCCATGAACATCTAAGAGCCCATAGAATGTGAGGTAATCGACCTCTAAGTTCTTGGATGACTTTGCCGGTGAAGGTAGGGTAACTTGGATTCCTCAGTAGGGTAACTGGGACCCATGAGCATAATGACCAAATTACCAAGGTAGGGTAACTTTGGCCTCTTATGCCTTTAACCTCTCCAGAAATCCTCCAAGCGACGACAAAAGTCATCTTGGAGATCTGTGTAACGCTTCCATAAATTCCTTGACTTTATGGGAACTTACTCCCGAAAGGTTACCCTGCCTTGTAGAGTACCCAAGGCTACTCAACTATTCCCTAGGCCTTGTCCTAGGTTAACCAGCTATTTGTATACTAAGTATACGAGACTATACCACCTCTGGTTACCACTTGGTATACCATTTGGGCTAAGGTGGTAGTTATTGTAGCTACCTATCGTAGGGGTGTTACAATAGGCCTGAGACTAACTCACGGCACAATACAGCTCTAGGAGCAGAGGAAGCCGTCGTAGCACGGGCCAAGGGACTTATTCTCCTATACACCCTTTTTGATGAACCACTCCCGGGCCCAGTTGCATTGACCACTCAGGTGCACTGTGTTTGGCTTCAGGCGCTCAATCACTTATCTGATACAGGGAATATAGAAGTATCTGAGGAAAGCGTAAATTTGGTAAGTAGACATCAACCACTTTTAGAAGAATCTTTTAGACGTCTGGACTAGTCCTAACCTATCCAGATACGCCAACAACACTCACAGGTAAGATTCCAGTTTGTCTACCACGTAAAGTATGAGATCGTATAATTGTACAATCTCCCGGAAAACCTAACGGCAATTGCGCACCCGGTGGACTACCTGCTGGAAAAGGATACATTTATGTACTCCCCAAGAGGATATCAGGTGCATTTTTGCTCTTATTAACAATGCGACCTATCCTCTTGCAACTAATCCGTGTGAACTTGACACAGAAAATAAAAAATTGATTCCTGCTGCCCTAGATTTCCCAGGTCATATGGGGAAAGTACTTCAAGGGTAGGAAAATACGTGAGATTATGGATCCAGCATTTCTTAGGCGCATTAATGGTACCATGATTTGCTTAATGTGTGTCATAATCTGCCATACACTACGAGCATGGCAGACAGGAGTATATAAGGATCAGGGTGACTTCAAGCCTGAAGCCGCCGGAGGTGAGCCAGAACCCTGACCTTTCTCTTTCCCAAGAAGACTAACCTAACGGCAACCATTTAAGTTCTTTCTCACGCGCCAAAGGCAAACATGGGCATCATGTCCCGACTCAGTTCAAACTCTGATTCTGGACAAAATTCATGGGACCATCCAAGGAAAGATGGAGTGGGAGCATAGAGTCCGACAAGATCACCATGGGGGCTTCACGGACGATTGTACGGCTGTGGCAGCAGAACTAGAGGGTCAAAGTTCGACCAACCTTCAGCGATAGACAGCACCACGGAGTCAAACTCCGAATAAACTGCATCTTGGGCCTCTGCCGGAGAGCCAAAACAGTTCCCAGATGGCTGAAGTGTCTTTCGATTTCAGAGCCGCATTAGCAGCGGGCCTTCTCAGATATCTAGATTCGGATCCTCTGAGTCCAAACTCTTCATCAGAGGAGACTGTGGGGCTACTGTTGGATGGCGCAGTGAGCCCAACTCCATTGTATCAGCTATCTCTGTGTTTTGAGATCTTGGAACCAGAACTCGAGGAAACAGTTCATAGTGACGCGGGAACAGATCAGGCGGAAAATGGGCCAGGCATATGAGAGTGTACTTTGGAAATAGTGTGTTTGTAGAGTAAGATATAGTAATAATTATTTTGTATTTCTAAGAAGACAGAACCAAAAGTGGAAATAGTAGAGCTCATCGCCAGAGCATGAGGTGCGAAAGAAAATACATTCTGAGAGACGTTGCGATATCGTCAGAAGTAGTTTATCGGGTGCCAGAGGCCACCATACCAGAGTCAAGATATTGCAGCGCAGAGAGTCTGAACATGTCATGTAAGAATCAGGGGACTCACCGTATTTGGAGTAAAATCTGGAAGAAGTCATCACGCATCTGGAGACAATAGATCAGGATTGTGAGATGCTGATGCAGGACCATAAAGCAGAGATATCTGGATGGGACATGGCCAGATGCAAGAAGCCCTGAATATGGGGGAGAGAGATCCGGTGTCAGGACGCAAGAGGACAGTATCAGACGACGTGGGAATTACGTAGGGGTGATTATGGATCGCCAGGACGACAGACCTGAGCACCAGACAGTGTCAGGACGCAGCGGCAGGGCACCAGATACAGCGGCAGGGTACCAGATACAGCGGCAGGGCACCAGACGCTGTCACTACGCACAGGACGAAGAAGTCTGTGCCCGGGTGGGGTTAGGATTCAGGGTGGAAACAAAGGCAAATCAGGATGCAACGTCGGATCGACATGGCTTCCTGATTCGCAATTGACATTCTGTGTATCAGGTGCGTCAAACGCACAGGACCCACATGACCCAAGCTGGTTTTTTTTGCTGATGTGGGGTATCATGTATGAGCATGAGGCTAAAATGATGGTCCCGCAGTAAGAGAAGGAAACAATTGAACAACAGGTTGAAAAGGCTTAGTGTCTACTTGATATCACAACAAAGGTAGCAGAAAAGAAGATGCAGAAACAATGGAAGGAAATCTCAGAACAGATGCGATTTGCAGTAAAGAATAGGATTAAGAAAAAAAATTGAGAAACTTTTGTTTGATGGGATTCTGTGTTCTGTAGCTAATATCTCTCCTAAAGTCTTATGAAAGTTTGATTGAGCCGTTTGCCCCGTTGAGCTGTCCGCCTTGTTGAGCTCTCTGGCACTCCAAGAGAGTGCTGTCAAACTTTTCAGGTCGCTTAGCATCTTTCAAAGTGGCGGGAACATTGGCACGGTTACAAGTACTATAAGCATTTATTGTTAAGAAGCAGGGGAAGCTGAGTGCTCGTCCCAGTTTATTTGCTTCTCCTTTTCCTATCATTTCATCAGTTTCTTTGCTTCCAACTGCCTTCAAATATCATTGCCTACCATTTTGTTAGAAGGGGTTCTATCTTTTTATCTTTTTTTTTCTTTTTTCTTTTTTTTAGGATCATGCAATTATTGTTTAAGGTACAAAATCCTGCTTGCAGCTCGCGCTATGGCATATAAAACACCTCCAACTACCCCTGGGAAAAAGCCAATTTTTCAAGTCCCTCTGGTATGAAACCAACCGCACATCTCGCCCCCAACAAGAAATTCTTGACTAGCTAAGAAGATAGACTAAGAAAATCAAATCAAAGAACAAGCAGGAAGAGTCAGGAAGAGTTAGGAAAAACTATGGCACGATCATTTAGACAAAAGAAAAATAAAAAGCCAATGTAGCAGCGACCACTTAGAAGATCCTGTATATTTAATGCGGGAGTGACCAGGCTCGGCATAATCGAAGTCCTGGGAGGGCGTCAGAGGGGCCCACTGTTTTGCCAAAACACTCAAAAAGAAGAAGGAGATAGTGCAATACCATCCTCCCAGATGCAAGCCGTGATTGACCGTGGTCACAGTCCGAAAGGTGAAGAAGTAGTTATGGATACCAGCCAGGTAGTTGAGGGTACCAGCTGTTAGGCGGGAGCTTATCTCAAAGTCTTGCGAGATAACTCAGGCCGATAATCTTAATCGTAAACGGAGATTGTCTAGGAAGACTCAAGGTCTAAGGTAGAGGTAGGTAGAATAATAAAAGATTTTCTAGCATAAACAATTTTATATTGATAAGATCTCTTCTCCGTTGCTTGATCATATTCAAACAGCTCGGAAGGCACCTCGATATTTATATGCCGTGTCTGGGTGGTTACGGGCTACATATAGCTCTCATACTAACTAAGTACCTGCTAACAAACTCTATCTTTTCCTGAAAGTGCGAACACTATTCGACCCTGACAATTCTGTTATCTCACTTGACTTCCGAATCGCAACACCCTGAACTTTCCTGACTGTGCTCCAACACATCAGTCCATTGGTCACGATCCATCTTCGTAGGCATGGAGTCTTGCTTTCCATTTGCATACGCAGAATGGTCACCATAATCGAACCAACAAAGGGGCCAGCTTTGTTATCGAACCTCTCAGCGTTGCAGATATGTCCTGCACTCGACAGCTGCAAGGCATAAGATAGACTTGTCCCAATAATCGCCCCAATGGCCATTATCTCTCCATAGTCATATCATTATCTTATGGTTCCGTTAGTATTCGAAGAATACTAACGACATATGTGAGTGCGAATATGCTTGATTTCTCAAACTACCTCATCCAACAACACCATTCACTTTTGCGACTTTCATCGCGAGAGCATAGAGTATAGAATGTGTTGCTTAACCATTGTCTGTAAAAACGTCCTGTTACTTAGTGACCACTTTCGCAACTCTTGTCTTTTGTGCTCAGTAACTTTATGCGACATCTACCGATTTGGTTCGAACCACTTGCATGTGCTCGCCAAAGGTCTTCCCTCATATATCCTGCGAACGGGATCCGGTCGGATGGACGGCCGCGACGTATACAGGGTGACGAGGAGGGCTCCAATGACCATGTCTTTGGTGAGGGGACGCCACTACGGCGGTGTCTGCCGATGTAGCACTGTCCCACCGCTAGTGCGGGAGGGGGGCATTGACTTGTCTTTTTTAGAACTCTGAATCCTAAGGTAGGATAACTATAGGTCTTTATTCACTTAAAGGAAGGCTAAGCCTTCCAACATGCCTAACACCAGCCAAGAAAGTAAAAAAGCAGTAGGGTGTAACAATCCTACTTGGGTGGAGATTAGTGGTGCAACAGGTAACGAACTACTTACGTGAGGATCTTGAACTATCGTTATATTTCTAGTTCCTTAGGGTATCTGAGAGCGTTCTTCTTTCCGAGATTAACTTATAATCTCGTCTTTCGTATTGAGACTATCTTATAGTCTTCGTATCTCACTTCCAATATCTTATTGGGGAGAGGTGGCGAGGGGACTTCTTTATATCGTGATCTCTTCTCTTCTTGAGAGAGATGTGTGACTGTTCTTGTCTTAACAAGGTCGTATTTGCTCTGACGCTTCAAGAGCTAGGTTGCTTGCATATAAGCGAGAGGTAAAGGTAGTGATAAAGTTATATTGTAAGAAAGTACTTAGATGGTAGCGTGAAAAGCTCTAACTACTGTGACCGAGTCTCCTACTTATATAGACTCTTCACGCCAACACCCCTAACCCTGGTGACTCATAATTTGAGTCACGCGGTCCTATGACTCATAATGAGTCATGCCCGAAATCCATCAGATGACTCCTATGAGTCACTGCGCAACATGCTGTAAACCAATCATAAAACATAAAACATATCAGATGCGCAAAGCGCGTCATCTGCGTGAAACTCGTGACTCATAATGTGAGTCACGCGCGAAAGTCATTACATCATTATGACTCACAATCTTGAGTCATAGAAACATCAACCAATCATAACATAGCGATGACACACAAGTGTGAGTCATGTGAGAACTATGAGTCAACTGACTGCATAGCGTAAAACATAAACATACCTTATGACTAATAACTATTAGTCATGTGAAATCTGCCTTGCTTAGTCACGATTTGTGACATAGGGTGCCAGCCGATCCGACCGTAGGAGGAGGAGAAGAAAGAGTGGTAGACCCAACTCTGTGCCGTTGAAACTATCGGAAAACGCATTCGTGTCTTGACTAGGCAGCCTCTTAAAGAGAAAGAAAGTAGAGAAATCGACTGTGGCCTGTTGAAATGTTTTCTCTTACTGCAAACCATGTACCCGGCCGTCTGTAACATGGGCGTCGAGGAGAGTGTTGCCGACCATGCACATGCTCTAGGCGAGGCAGAGCAAAAGCGGGGTAGGAAGAGGAAACACCATCAAAAGAAGATGAAGTCCATCAACCCAGAGTGAAGAAAGCCCAAAGGGATAAACCTAAGGGAAGGGGAGTGTAGAGGAGGTATGCCTCCACCCCCTAGAGCGAACTCATGATGCGGGGTGGAGTTTGGAAAAGTGGTGATAATCTCGTGGTGTTGAGATTTCAATCGCCGGGTGTGTAGAGGAGACGGAGGATGGAAGGGGTTCTATCTTATAACCCCCCATTCGAAAAAGCACATTCCCAGTCCTTCGATCATTTTTGATCGAACCCCCCCCCTTCGTTGCAACATTGGCTGTGGCTGGCGGAAGTCTGCTTTTTCTGTGTTTTCACCCCAAATCGAGGGGAGAAAGCTTTGGAAGTCTCAGCTACGGTCAGGTCAATCTTCTTGAAGACCCTCGCCGCGTTCCCCGACACTGCCCCAGGACGTCTTAGCACAAGGCTCAATTACTCAAGGCGGCCAGTATTGCTGTTTTCACTTTGGTTGTCGCAACTCTGGAAAACTCCGAGTGCTGTTTTTTTTTCGACGTGTTGTGTTTTTTTCTTAAATTCATTTCTTGAAGCTTGCTCAACGCTGTGCCTAAGAAAAAAGGTCTAATATTTGGTGAGGAAAGGCTAGAAGTGCCCGGACTGTGGTGTAATTAAGATAGCGGTATAAAAACACCTGTCTCTTTCAAAAAACAAAACCCGACAACGTCTGTTTTCCATCCAAAGTTGCGACAACCAAGGTGAAAACAGCAATACGGTAAAGGCACTCTTCTGGTGAAAGAAATCGAATGACCAGCGCAGCAGGTGGGGAAAACAATGCCCCCTGTGTGGCCAAGAAGGCTCTCGAGTCAACCTGAGGCAGTTCGACAGGCAGATTCTGCACACACTCTTCAGCCGCCCGCGACACTTCACAGCGGCTGAGCCAGTGTGCGGAGTAGGTGTATTACTTTTCTCCTTCAAGTTGGGGATGGTGCCTCTTTGTGCTGGAAACTGACTCCCAGTATTTCCATCAACATCCCTTTGGCCATGCCCGGCGCTTTCTTGCCTCAAAGACATCATCCCCCCAATATTATCAGCAATAATTACCGCCCAAACATGTTTAGCAATAATAACGGTAGCTTTAATGTCACGATCGCGAACAACACAAACTCCAACAACATCACCCACAATTACCCAGCCATCGGCGATGAAAAATCGCGAATCCTGTCATGGATATCACCATTGGAATCATGGAAGAGGCATAGTGATGTGGCTCGTACTCGCGCCAAAGGCGTGGGAGAGTGGGTACTGAAGAGAAGCGAGTTCCAAGCATGGAGGCAGGGTGCGAATGATCGGTCAGTTGGTAGGGTTCTGTTTGGTTCTGGGAATACAGGCGCAGGGAAGACTTTTATCTGGTAGAATTTATATACTCCTGTAAATACCAGATAGCTGCTTACCTACCTGATATTAGTTCCCTGGTTATCGACACATTATGCGATAAGACTGCCGGCGAGAATGTTGCAGTTGCTTGCCTGTACTGCGATTACCGGAGCCAGAGAGAGCAGACGGTCGAGGTTATGATCGGGAGCCTCCTTAGGCAGTTTGTGACGGCATTACCCGAAGTCCCGGAAGCGGTCAAACAAGCATTTCGAGCGGCGAAGACTAATCTCGGAGGACGGGCACCAGAGCTTGCAATGATAGTTGAACTATTTCCTGCAGTATTGGAACGCTTCCAAGAGGTATTCATCTGTGTCGACGCACTGGATGAGTTTGTCGTGGAGTACAGAGCAGGGTTTCTACGCGCCATGCACCAGATCTTGGAGCAATCACAGAATGCCAAGTTGTTCGTTACTGCGAGGTCCCATATCCAATCAGTTCTGAAAGGAAACATCCCACTAGATATCAGTATCATCACCATACAGCCCCTCTTCAGTGACATCAAACTGTTCCTAGAGACAAAATTGGATACTGATCCACATCCTCAAGCAATGAATGGTCGCCTCAGGTCAGAATTTTTGAAAAAAATTAAGAAACCTTCAGAAATGTGAGTATGGTGCGAGCGGTGTCTTTGCAATCCTACAGCTGATTGTATATGGAAGATTCCTTCTAGTTGCATTACAAGTTGATTCAGTATTAGGAGAGGTCACAATAGGCGGAAGAAGAAAGAAGCTCCGTGAGATGACAAATGACCTCGGCGACTCCTACACCGCGACTCTGGGCCGGATAAGAGGCCAGCGTGGAGCCCTTGCGAGGTTTGGAATTTCGGCCTTGATGTGGATTTCGTTGGCCGAACGACCCTTGCACATTAATGAGTTATGCCATGCTTTGGCCATGGAAGTTGGATCTCAGGATATCAATGCTGAAATGGTTCCGGGAGAGGAAACCGTTGTAACATCCTGCATGGGATTAGTCACCATAGACCGAGCATCATCAACAGTCCGTCTTATCCACGCAACTTTAAAGGAATATCTACTCAGCCACCAGAACAATGTCTTCCAGAATCCCCATGCTACTATTGCCGAGGTTTGCTTAAGCTATCTAGACACACAATCAGTTCGGAGGCTCCCCTCTGATCTTATAATTGCACCACCTCTATTCCCGCTTCTGGTTTATGCCTCCTGTCACTGGGGAGCTCATGCCCGGAGGGGGCTCACACCCTCTGTGATGTACCGTGCACTTGGGATTTTGAACCAATACCCTCAACATGTAGCTGCAAGCATCTTTTTGTCCAATGGAGGCGCTCCGTGGTACTGGGGGCAGAGCTCTGCGGGTTTTAGTGGATTGCACTATGTTGCATACTTGGGAATTAACGAACTTTTGGAAGGGCTGTTGAGCATGGGACAGGCGAATTTGAACCAAACTGATGAGTGGGGCCGCACTCCCCTGATTGTGGCTGCTGAGAAGGGGAACAATGGGGTGGCAGGGATCCTAACAAGGTGCGCCAGCGTCAACCCCAACTCAGTAGACCGGCATGGCCAATCCTCACTCTCCCAAGCTTCTTCAAATGGCCATCAAGAAGTGGTAAAGATCCTACTAAGCCGCCTCGATATCAACCCTAACTCGACAGATCGGCCTGGGTACACAGCGCTCGCCCTTGCTTCTGTAAATGGCCATGAAGGAGTCGTAAAAATCCTCCTAGACTGTGCTGGTGTCTACCCCGACTCCCCAGATCGGAATGGCCGAACGCCACTCCTCCAAGCTTCCTCAAGTGGCCACGAAGGAGTGGTAAGGATCCTGTTACGCCATCCCTACCGGTATGTCAATCCCAACTTGGCCGATTCAGCCGGCCGAACGCCACTCCTCCAAGCTTCTGCGAATGGCCATACAAGGGTTGTAAGGGCCCTACTAGAACGTGGTGATGTCAACCCCGACTCTGCAGATCGGGATGGCCGAACGCCACTCCTCCACGCGTCTGAAAATGGCCATACAAGAGTTGTAAGGATCCTACTAACCCGCCCCGATGTCAACCCCAGCTCTGCCGATCGGGACGGCCGAACGCCGCTCCTCCAAGCCTCGTTAAATGGGCATGAAGGGGTGGTGGGGATCCTACTAAGCCATCCCTACGTCCATCCCAACTCTGCCAGTTGGGCTGGCCAAACGCCACTCTTCCAAGCATCACAAAATGGCCATGAAGGAGTCGTAAGGGCCCTATTAGACCGTCTCGATGTCAACCCCAGCTCTGCAGATCGGGATGGCCGGACGCCACTTCACCAAGCTTCTGGAAATGGCCATGAAGGGGTCGTAAGGATCCTATTAGGCTGTGCCGATGTCAAACCCGATTCTGCAGATCGGGATGGCCGAACACCACTCCTCCAAGCTTCGCAAAATGGCCATGAAGCAGTCGTAAGGATCCTCCTAAACCGTGCTTATGTCAATCCCAACTCCGCAGATTGGGCTGGCCGAACGCCGCTCCTCGAGGCTTCTTCGAATGGCCATGCAGGAGTGGTCAGGATCCTACTAAACCGCACCGATCTCAACCCCAACTTAGTAGATCGGGATGGCCGAACGCCCCTCCTCCAAGCTTCTTTATATGGCCATGAAGACGTGGTAAGGACCCTGCTATCCCACCACGATATCAATCCCAACTCCACAGATCGGTATGGATACACAGCGCTCATCCATGCTTCTGCAAATGGCCATGAGGGAGTTGTAGCGATTCTCCTGGGCCGTACCGATATCAACCCCAACACAGGTCCAGCTGGGCAAACGCCACTCCACCTTGCTTCTGCAAATGGCCATGAAAGAGTGGTAGGGATTCTACTAAGCCGCGCACATGTCAACCCCAGCCCCGGAGATTGGGCTGGTCGAACGCCACTCCTCCACGCTTCTGAAAACGGCCATGAAGGAGTTGTAAGGATGCTGCGAAGCCGCCTCGGTATCAACCCCAACTCAACTGATTGGTATGGGCAAGCACCATTCCTGTATCTGCCTCGTATCAACGCCACGCAATTGTAAATTTTCTCCAGGCCCGATAGTAAATTCCTCAACCACACCAACCATCATCCCACACCTGTTCCTCTTCCTAAGTTCACTGTTGCAACCGTCACACTCACCTCACCTCACCTCACCTCACCTCACCTCATCCCCACCTCACCTCATCCCCACCTCCTCTTTCGATACTCTGTTGCCCTATCCCACTTTTCTATCCTCCCTAACCCCAGTTCAATGTTCCCTTTATACCGTTATTGCAAATCGCTTATTTTCCTGACCCCCGACCCCTTCCTTTTCTTCCCTTCTCTAAGGGCATTCTCCGGCATGTACTCTAAGTGCCTTCACGGCGTTCCTGGTATGGTTCTCTTTCTTTCTTCTTTCCCCCTTCAAGTTGTACTTGGCCTTTTCGGGTATAGATAGTTTAGTCAACATGTATTATACAATATTCCCCCCTGGAACCTAGGGGGGGGGGTGACTGATGAGTAACTTATGACTAACTCTTTATTTACAAAAAAAAACAATCATTCAATGATAGCCCAGTGATACTACTCTAGTTTATGTTCTTCCCTGATCTGCTATTGTGCCATATCGTTGAGCAAAAGGCTATTATCTCCCTTGAGAATGCGAGAGAGATTACGTTCTGCATAATACCCCCGCCAAAATCCAATCATGTAAGCAAGCTCTCCGTCTTCAAGTAGCCCAACACCCCGGTGCGAGATCCAAAACCCGAGTAGACGTAAACCTCAACTCAAGTAGGCAGCATGTAGATTAACCGCAGCATGTACTAAACATCAACGGCGGGCGGCGATACTATTTAAGACGAGTGACGAATGGTGAAACAAAACACCAAGCAGACTCACAACAAAAACGATCGCTCTCAGGTGCGGGGAAAACCTTTTCACTAACAACCCAGGCTCACACTCAACAACTCCACGATGCTCGATGCTCAACTAACTAACCAACTTAAACGCAATCACAGGAGTATATATTATCCACTAAGACATCCTATCCATCCATAAGGTGTCATGCTGCTCCATGTGAGTTTCCCATCCCCCTGTGAGCACACCCGGACTCACTAAAGGAAAACACCACTTCCCCCCTCCAGGCTTCCAGTTCTTTCCGGCTGACCTTACAGTACTTCCACTTTTCTCCCAGCTTTCCCTAAAGCTGCACGATCCCAAAACTATCGCGCATTCCTGCATTCACAATGCTTTCCCGAACATCCAAACAAACTCCCGAAGCCGACCCGTATACCCGAAGACAGAGCCATACGCCCAGATCCTCAGCGCATATCCGAAAACAAACAAGTGCGCTCTGGGAAAGCTATCCAAACAACAAAGAAACCACCAGAAGAGTATGGCGAGCAGCACCATTTCCAACTTAACCAGAATACCAAATACTGCCTGATATTTGGTGGTCTAGGGCTCACCTAGTGTCAGCCTTTAAAACAATATATCCTATTGAAATGGGCTAATCTGTGTGTGCTACACTTTTTTAACCGGGGTGGGAGACTTAGAGGCATTGTGGCTGATTGGTCACTCATGTGTTCTCACTCGGTCAATCCTTTCTAACAGGTGTTGGAATATGTAGCTTCTCATGATCCAGTCACGAGTCGTTGACCGTATCGAGTGCCTCTTGTATATGGATGTCGAGATGAGGGTGCCACCAGTGCGTCATGTTAGGAAGATGGCCTATATGGTATAGGACACAGTGTCCTGCTGAATCCATGTAGTATATTAGTAACTCTTTCACGCAGGAGATGGAGCGGGATCAATGAGCTTTACTAACAACGTTTTCTCTTCAATCAAGTTATTTTTCCAACAACAGAAAATTTAATAATGGATTAATATTAGCCCATTAACACAACCCCCCAGATAATTTTGAACAATATTATTAAGCAGCGCGAGGAATGTGCTGCTGGTTGGGAATGATGAGTATAGTAGTTACTTTTATCCCTGATTGACTTTTTAACTTTTTTTTTTTGCAAAGACCACACTGCTGAAAGCCATCAAACACTAACTGCCTGACCTGCTGTCATAAAATGAGGAAGACTCCTACGGATTACTATGGATATCATGGGGGAATAGTGGAGCGCGCCCCGGAAAGTCTGGAGAGCTTTGGAGAGCGGGAGCATTCATGGAAATTAGAAAAGATTTCTGGAAGAGGAGGGTAGAAATGTGAGGAATGTACGAAAGGCTTTCGATGATTTCATCACATTTTATATTGGAAGGAAATATCCATTATACATGAGAACTATTATATATTCCCGAAAACGCAGTGTACTAGTGCTATCGGTGAAGCATCCTGCAAGCACAAAAAAACCCTGCTTCGCTCCCTACGACAAAGTCCTGTCATAGAACACCTTCCACATAGTATCTCGTGGTTCCATCAATGATATGGAAGTTATTTAGTTTCTTGGAGGTCCTGTTCAATGCTCCGTGATAGTATGTACATCGTGGTGATGTCAGTTCTAGCTCTATCCAGATAGTCTCTTGCCCTAAGCAAAGCTTCCCAGAGCCCGAACACACTAAGTGAACAGCATTCGCCAAAGCACTGAAGCCTGAAGTTGAATATTGCTTGTGTTGCCCGGGTGCGTTGCTCTGCGCGTTGAAGTTATAGCAATATGGTCTACCCAACCCCTACCCAACCATTTCCCAGTCCCTGCAGCTCCATTAAACACGATATCTTCCTTAAGCTCAATAAGGAATTAGTCATAGTGTGGGTGGTCGGTAAGTGGTTTCGATGCTCTCCCAATGATAGCACCACCGTAAATGTACAGTACAGCACTAGCCTGCGAACTGACCATGCAAGAACAAATTCTATGGCCAAGCGATGCAAAATAATACCGTAAAATCTGGTGAAATCGGCTACCTGTATTCCCACACACGGTCGCCCAATAGGCGTCCGTGAATGGACTTGTTATGACAATACGGGCATCTGTGGTTAAGCATTAGCAACCACGGAGGAGGCATGGGGTTGGAGCCATATCGCACTGTACAGTACACCCGATTTCTTCCCAGCCATCTCCGGGCTCCTGCTGCTTCATCATCGCAATATTTTTCTTAACCTCAGTAACAAAAGTGGTCGTGTTGTGGGCGACCGCTCGCTCGCTAGTGTTGATACCGTCCGGATGTCTTGCACCATCTGAGATCTACAAAGCTAGGCCGCTGTCTGACCACCCAACACCGCAACCCCGGCCAAGGGCTGCAAAATGAGCTCCTGTATCCCCTGCAGCGTTAATAGTGCCGAATTTCCCTACATTACGCTAAAATGCTAACTAAAAAAACGAGCTTCGCACTTTTAGAGAAATGACAATCGAGCGATCAAAAGCATTTCAGGTCAAGCTATTAAGTAGATCCCTCTCGATTAACAGGCGCACAAACCTGACATGAGAGTGGTATTGCCAGTAGCTGTGAGGTAATGCACCTGTCAATATTTACTAACCAACATCCATGGTTATGGGATAGCACTACACCTCTTTGAGGTTGAATCAGCCAATCAAAGAAAAACGCTAATTTCACTAGTGTCTATTTAGCACGCCGTAGGGAAACCAACACTGCAGGGGATACAGCCATCCGATAATGGGTCTGTGGACGCACTTGTTATAACAATATGGCCATCTATGATTAGGCATTGGAATGAGAGGGACGGAGTGCTTTTGCCATAAGCCCCCCCAAATTGCTGTTTCTGAGTGGCGTATCTGATTGAGCTTTTGATAGAGATCTAAATGAGCAGATTGAATGAGAGGGCTCAAGGACTGGATTGAATCGGGTTTGCAGAGGAAAAAAATCGAGATTTGATTGGACTTTGGATAAGATAGTTGGAGTAGGTTAAGTTCTCAAGAAGACATTATGTGGGATTATAGCCTCTTAAACACTACCTGAGGAAAAAGCAGGTATACTGTATATCTATTGCGGGTGTTCGATAATGGCAATAGTGTCATAAGTTAGTGCATGACAATATTTTAAGGCCTCTGTAGCAGGTCCCCATCAGACGTGTGTTTTTCCATAATCTCAGGCAAAGGGAAACCTGTGCTTAGGAGATTCTCGCAACTCTCTGATGGCTATGGTAACGAGACAAGCACTTACTGGTTGAATTGGGTTCACTCTTCCTTCGGGGCATGCTATTTGTACCTTCAGGGCTTGCGATAATACTTGGAGACTACATTACAGTTTTGTACATGCAGAAATCCGCAATACCAGTGTCTACTCGAGTAAGAAGCGGAGCAAGCAAGGTACAAGTACCCAGCATGAGGAACCCGGACAATGGGAGCGTGTTTTGCGGACGGGACATAAGTTAAGCGGGGTATTGGTTTCTTTGGATTGTGGAGTCTGGATGCAAGTGGGTCTGGAGCCTTACTTGCACTGTGCCGGTGTGGGCACAGTTTGGTACTAGGTTGTTTGAAAGGGTTGAGCTTCTATTTTTGGCCGCCCAGTTAAGGAGGCTTGGCAAGGATAGTGCATCCTATAAAAGGCCCCTCTCTCATGTATTTATATAGAAATCAAACACACACACAACACATCTACAAGCAAGTTGGGTCCACATCAACCTATTGTCCAATATATTCAGAGGTTACAACCTCACCACAGGGGGGAGGGATACGGTATGCGCAACCCACCATCCAACTAAGGGAAGGTAGCGTTATACTCCCACAACTGGTGCTCTGAAACGGATTGGTGTTGAACTTGATGAACTTGACCCCACCCTTCTGCTATTTTTCATTTCTTTTTGCATAGCGTTTTTGCATAGCGTCTTTTCTTTATTCTTTTACAATGCATACACAGTTACAGTTTCACAGATATCACCATTACTGGGAGAACAGTATCAAGAATTTTCTTGAAGCCATTGAGGACAGATGGGATAAACTATACGACAATAAGAATTATAAATGGCAGCAGAGATTAAGATAACTTGCAGAGTATACAATTCTTCACTTACGAGGTCAAGCCTTGGTGTTTGCAGAAGGATTATACAAGTTTATTCAGAGTTGATTTGAGGATTTATCCATTATGCTTTTGAAGGAATTCGATATTGTTTGGAAACAAGTCTATCTTTACTGCAATCAAGATCCACACCAATTGCCAGTACAGTTTCTAAATGAGTATACTCATAAACTCTTTTTACTATCAGCACTTATAATGGAAAAATTTACACAATATATGCACAGGCTTATGAAAAAGAAAACAGGCTGTGAATATCCGAAAATGCAACTTGAAGACTTAATTCGTACTCTTTGTATAGATGAATATGAGTTGAAGAAAGCTGTTCTGGACTGCTGGATGGCAGAAATTGCTCAGATTGCTGAGATAAAGGTTAAGAAGTCAAATGACCCTGAGGTTACTACTATTGATATCAAACAACTGGAAAGTGAGATGAACACACTTATAGCTACTACTGATCAAAGAAGGAGGGTTTTACTAAGTGTCTTTTTTGTTATAAGAAATGTTTGTCACATGATTTGTACTATTGCCAGGGTAGGCAAAGAGAGGAAATCCGCTGAGGACAAGATGAAGTTGAATTTGAAGGGAACAGAGCAGCCGTTGATTCATCAGGCAGAAGGCGGGTTAGTACAACTCAAGAAGGAAGTTGATGTAGGAAGTGAGGAGATCTTGGAGGAAAGAGATGGATTGGCTGAAGAAAGCAAAAGCAGATTGGAGAAAGGTATCGTTGAAAGATTTTGTATTTTGTTTTTCCTTGAATCATGTTGCTGAAATTGTGGTTTGTTGTGTGAAACTGATAGAAAGATGGAGCAATGTTTTTGTTGTGAATGTTTGTTGTTTTGTTGGCAAGATGCATCATTTGGGGATTGGATAAAGGCTGAAGATATTACTGACAAGGGCAGAATAAGATAGAAGGTTGTTGGAGAGATGTTTACATAGTAGATTTTGTTTATACCTTTTGTTTTGTTTAAGGAGCCCGAGAACTTATACATTCCTTTGTTATTTCTTTTGTCACAGAAGCCAGAGAGCTCAGCCATTCATTTGTATTATTTCTTTTATTTCAAACTTTTTTTGCGTAGCCTTTGGGGTCAAAGGCAGAAAGGAGAAGGAGACCCTTGCAGGCACAGTTTGGTACTAGGGTTGTTTGAAAGGGTTGAGCTTCTGCTTTTGGCCACCCAGTTAAGGAGGCTTGGCAAGGATAGTGCATCCTATAAAAGGCCCCTCTCTCATGTATTTACATAGAAACCAAACACACACAACACATCCACTGCTACCTCTTGTGACACGTCACAAATCCGGCGGTGGAACCAGTTCGTTCCTTGGAGTCTATCTCACGATGGCTTCAAGTCTTTAGGTTTCAGGCCTTCGGTGGTCCTGTTTCCTCCTTGTCCTCCGAGCTCCTTGTGTCCTCGCCGGACTTCTTCGTCCCCAAGTTCTTGGTGTACCGTTTTGATTACCCACCTTGGCTTCGAACACCTCTCGATGGAATCGGATTTGTTGTTCCTCTTCCTGGTTTTTGGGCATGTCTGGTCTCTCTCACATCTGGACTGCCACGATTTTCTACGGGTCAACGGTTCGGTCATTTTTCGCGCCGCGTTGAATTTACTTCCCACGAGGGTCGTAACGGGGACCATTTTTGGTCCAAACGAAAATTTTCAACTCCGGGGTCTCGCCCCCTTTTTTTGGGGTGGTGGGCCTTCCCTGGTTTATCCCGGCGCCACCTTCTCCGCACGAGCTGAGGGGGTGGCTTGATTTTTTACCGCTGTGGCGTTGGACTGGTTCCAAATGGGGCCGTGGCGGTGGTGGCGTTGATGTGGCTGGGGTGCCCTGGGGACCCGATTGGGCGAAGGGGTGGCGTGGATTTCTTTTGTCGGGATCGCGTGACCGGTTTGCCGGAGTGGGACCTCATGTTGGCTAGCATGTTGTTCGCGTTGTGTTTGATGAAGGTTAGGGTGGTGGATTTCTTTTGTTGTGCCCTAGTTGGGCGGTTCATTTTGAAGATTGCTGTATGTTAGTCGGATGCTCGGGGTTTCCTATGCGTCGCGCGGGTGGTACTTCTCCATATGTACTACGGACTAGGCAGGAAGAGCTGGCGTACCTCGTGGATATGTACTGCTGTAGGATAGAGAACCCGGATGGGTATGCTTCCTGGTCATTAGTACCAAAAATTTAAATTTACACAAGCAAGTTGGTTCCACATCAACCTATTGTCTAATATATTCAGAGTGTACAACCACACCACAGGAGAGGGATACGGCATGCGCAACACACCATCCAACCAAGGGAAAGTCATGTTATACTCCCACACCGGTACTGAAAAACAAGCACAAAGCTAAACGAGTCCGTCTATCTTTACACAGTTCTTGTATAAGACCAAGAAACTAGAATCTACTGACTTCTTGAATCATCTGCTTCCTTCGCTAGTTCCATAGACACTCTCCTTCGGAACCCCTCCCTCCACCCACAACTATCCTACTGATAAATTTCCCGTGTTTCTCCGACACTTGTGTCTCAATGGGCCCCAAAAGCCACAGCCGAAGCCATGTCGCAAGTGGCTGTCAGAATCCACCCCTACTTTCTAAATCCTGGCTAAATTGGGCCGCATGGGTTCTGGTTGGGGGGGGGGGGAGGAGGGGCATACAATATTGTACCATTCTCGAGCGCTCATGAGGTGCTAACATAATACCGGTATGCCCAGGTTCTGACAGCAGAATTGTCCCTCCCGCGACCTGTATATAGTCTATCTGTGCTATGATATACCCATCTTTGGCTATATCATCAACTGCGTGCTCCTTAGCACTGTTCTGTACCGTACAGCAAACCCAAGCATGAGCCATGTGCTCGAGTAGAGGATGGTGGGTAAACTATTTCAAAGCTTGAAGGTGCACCGGCGTATTGCCGCAGGATAATACTAGTGGTGTATTTTTCCGTAGGTGCCGAAAAGTGCCTAGACACCTTGATGGCCACGGGGAAAAAAAAATTGCTCCTAGGTTACCGGCAATATAGACCCAACCTACTCCAGCAGAAGCACACCTCTCCGTTACCGTCATCACCATCAAATCTCCTATTATTCTTTCTATATACATAAACCTTACTTCCCCTTCCCACCCTCTTGCCCCTATCGCGTGCACCAGTCATTCATCCATCCTCTCCATTCCCAATCGTTAAGAAAGCAAAAAGGGCAGGAGACAATTTCCCCCCCCCCTAAGCAACATGAAGGGGCTCACTTCCGCAAGCGCCGGAAATAACGTGTTTCTTGTCGCGCTTAACACGTCTGGAAAGGCTACGCTTGGGAATTGCTTCTGTGGATACGGAGTAGGTCGCAATTACATGAGCACCAGCTTTGGCGTTCTGGATCCAAGCGCCCAGATTCAAGTTATCGATGTTGTCACCGGCTTGGTGGTACTGGCTGTCGACTGTGTATCGGGCTGGTTAGTTCGGTAGTAGCTGACTGTAGTGTTTTATGTTGACTTACAGGCAACACCAGCTTGTCCGCCCCAGAGTGCTGCCTGCTCAGCAGTCTTGATCTCCTGTGCTCCTGTGAAGACAGCACCAATGGGAATTCCGACTTCCATGAATGGGGCGTAGTCTGAGCGGCCGCCGGAATTGCTGGGGCGGGTTGGTAGTCCAACCTCCTCAAAGTAGTCGTTAAGGAGGCGCTCGATGGCACCTGATCCTGGGGGGCCGGTAATGTTAAAGGTAGACCCATCGCCGTCGTAAACGAAGTATCCGAAGTTGGGGGATGCAACCATGTCCATGTTGAAGTACAGGGCAATCTTGGCACGTTCGGCTTCAGGGAGGGTGTCCATGTAGTAACGAGATCCAAGAAGGCTAGGGGTTCCCGTCAGCTTGGAGGTGAATTTGCCAAACCCAAAGAATTTAAACATACCCGAATTCCTCAGCAGACCAGAAACCGAAACGAACGGCGTTCTTGACCGACCACTTGGTCAATTGCAGTGCAATCTCGAGATTTGCGAGAGATCCGGAACCGTTGTCATTGATACCGGGGCCAGCAGCAACAGAATCCGTGTGACCTCCAGACATGACAATGTTGTTCTGATCTCCTCCCTTGGTAGTCGCAAGAACATTGTTGGTGTATCTGACTTCAGCAGTAGAGTTGACAAGCAAACTGCCTTGAACCGGCCCCGCCGCAATAGCAGCGACCAGGGCAGTTCCGTTAGTCCCGGAGATAGCTACAACAGGAACATAAGGCCCTTCGGGGCGGGTTTGGTTAGTGAGAGTAGCACCGCCAATCAGACCGGGTAAATTATTATAGATGATGGCCCCGACAGCTCTAGCAGCACCTGCACGGGCAACCTTCAGACCGAATTGGCAGTCGCCACGAGAGATCAGTGCGATCTTCCCCGTAAGTTCAGCGGGGTAGTCACTCTATTTTTGATGGTGAGTGCGAGAATTATCACAACAAGAAACCCTTTGACGCACCTGGTCACAGCCAAGATTGGCTACCTTAACCAGCTGGGCCGTTATAGTAGATCCTCCGGTTGACGGCGAGTAGGTCATGTATTCCGAGGGGTATTCCGTAGAGAGGGCGGAGAACGAAGTATTCCCCTGAGAAAAGATATAAGTGAAGGGCTGCTTCTCAACATTATAGTATCCAGTAGCCACAAGAGTATCATAAAGATAATCCACAGTCAAGTTATGGCCAGTGGAACCGGCAACACGATTCCGCTCAGGCGTGGAGTCCGCAAAACTCTGGAACTTCTTCGCGTGCTCATACAACACTTCCCTGTGCAGAACACGCCTCAATTTGTTCGACTCCACAAGACTACTATTATACGGGTCGAGCGCCAGAGGAGTGGCCACAGCTGCACCAGCGAGTGAGGAAATGAGGGAAATACCGGTGGACAACTTCATCGTGAGGAATTGAGGGGACGACAACAGCTCTGGAGAGAGGATGGACAGGAAGGTCGGTGGGAAACAAGCGAGGGCTGCTGTCCCCGCCCCCCTTATAAGGTGAGTCGTCCAGTGATCAGATGCCTTGACCGACGACCTGCGGAGGGTTGCGTCCACCCGGGCAGCCAAACATCCCATCCCGCTGTGCCATCCGAGCGATTTTGCTTGACAGTGGGACATTCACGCAATATCAAAAACCTATATTGGATACCTTTTTTGTAGGGGACATCTTTCCTTGCTAACCTAGGTGCCGCCGCCGCCATGTAGCTCTCCAGTGGGACGTTGTACAGCAGGGTGCGCGGGTGTATTGATCTTAGCGGTAGCATGTGTGTTAATTGAGCGATCAAGAAAATAATCTAAAAAACTTGATATGCCAAACCGGGATGTGGTTGACCACACCGTTCATATACCGGCAGTGAAGCTCACCCGTTGTTCCTGCGTCTGACCCTTCTGTTGTTTTTCTTGGCATGGGGGAGCGGCGGTCTTTGCAAATATTCTGTTCATTCTCCCTCTTTCAATTGTTTATCGCATGTGGGAATACGGCCCAGAGATATCCGAGCTATGGAGCATTCACCCATCTCAAGAATGCTCCCTTGGTTAGCTTGAACTATACCGGGGCTTTGCTTGTCCCATCATTTGGAGGGAGTGTATTCAAGGCCTGATGAGGTTGAGGAGTAGAGAATATCGAATGCCCTCTCCTCGCAGTGCAGATACCTTAAAATTCACGAGAAAGCTAGGGGTCGAGTCGTTCTGTACGTGTACAGTGCTGTGCTCAGTACTGTGCCCGTGACGGCACCGTTGCCTTCCGCGGAAGGATATCCCCCGGTTAAAGTTAGTGCCAAGATTCTCAAAGTTAGGGTTCCTGCGGAATTCCGATGAATTTAGGCTTTAGCATCCGGAAATGGAAGGAATATCGAAGATTCGCTCCCCTGGCAGTAGCGGAGAAGGCTGGGAACTACTGTATTGGATACCCTTACAGTATCACCAGACCACCGGGAAATACCGGTAGGTAACTTACAGTACCGTGCAGTCTCCTGACAGACATTGGGTCAAGTTATTTTGGGGAGCAGATCTCCCAACAATCCCATCTCCATTGTTAAGTCTAGGTACAAGAGTGCGCCCTCTCTCACACCTTTTCGCGTGCTGGTAACGGCCGTAGTTACTCGGATGGACGATCCATCGCTTCTCTTGAATACTCACAACCTGTGGTCTTGCCCCCACTTCTCGACTTGCTTGGTACTGCGCACATGCCGTGACCTATATCTCAAGCGGGTCATGAAATCAAAAAAATCAATCAAAAAAATCAATCAAAAAAAAAACAGCCTCTTCGAGTTCCTTAGGTAGATAGGGGCAGGTGTGATGGCGAGCACCCGGTCCTCGGACATGTAGGTACTTGTATCCGTAAAAACTCTTATCAAAATACCAGTGTCGATGGAAATCGCTACATCAGCCCACGATAGGTTTAATTTGGCGGGTTAACGGAGCTGCGAAACATGTCCAAAGGATTCAAGCTATACCCCGCTAGGAAAGCAGTAAACTTTCCCAAGAGCCCTCGTCCCTGAATCCGGAGAATAACGGCCTCCTGGGGAAAGCGAAACGTGAATCCTTACCATACGGTACGGGAGCCGTTGTGCCATACCGGTATCATTCGTCGACCCCTACCCGCGGTACACTGGGATGCCATCACCCGCTTGGCCATCCTTTGAATAGCATAAGGTGTTCGAATATTTGCTGGGCGAGATTCAATATAAACGGCTTCTTGCTTTGTAATACGGCCTATTATGCGGACTTGGTAAAATGACCATAGTCGGTGGGAGCAGGAACTGCTTTACAGAATGCGTTAGTCCCTGTATGATACGGAAACTACACCTAGGACTATTCAGAAGGCAGGTGGGTGCAGGGTTTGAGGGGCAGAAACCTGGGGTTCTACTGATCTGTATCGTAAACCCACTCACTGTTCCCCATACCGGTACCGGTTTCATATCAAACTTGTGCAAAAATACTTTGACATTTTTTAGGTATTGAGTTTGCTAAAATATCGGCCTATTTTTGTCCCCCGCTATCAGGACAGAGACACTAAAAACCGCTATGATATGATACTCCCACGGTAATGTGATGCTACTCGAGTACTATTGCACGCTACGGTGCTCGGGTATGGACGTGAGTGATGAGAAGGGTAGGGGTTCTGTGCCCGGTCGATGATTACAGTCACAGGTAAAAAAATCATTTTAATTTGTTAGGAATAATTCCGGGAAGGTGAGAAACTTTGCATCTTGAACCTCGATCCTTCTCGTCATTTGCCTCCACACCCGAGTACTCGAGTACGGTACTCGAGTGGCGCTAAGCATATGAGAGGGGCAAGTGTCTAGTCTTAAGCCTACCGCATATACGGAGGTACAGCGCCTAAGTTTTGTATGTTCTACAAGCGAGGTTTGCTGCTCTTACACCCTGTGGAACATTCAAAACTTGGGAGCTGTACTTGTACCGTACCTCCGTAGATCACTAGTATCGCAAGTGCTCAAATAGAAGGAAAATGCGCTGGGACGTTGGATTTTCCCTTCCCAGCGACGCCAGGTGGAAGCACCCCAAACTCACCTCTCCAGTTTAGACAAAGCAAAATGAATACCGGTATGCAGCGCGCCTTACTGGGAGAAGCAACTGCAACGTTCGAGCACATTTTTCTCCTATTCGAGTTTTTACGGTAGTCTCGAGACATCTGAGTCTGCCGGTAATTTGGTACTGGTCCGCATATCAGTGCTAAGCACTAGTATGATACCTGAATGCAGCAACCCAACCACCAGTCGTTTTGTAGTGAGTTTAAGCTTTATTAGTCAAAAAACTGGTACGGGTAGATATCCCGCAACTACGCCCCCGATTATAGTAGCTACATAAATCACGACCCGGTCCCGCTGGCCACATTGGATCGACCGCTCTAGACAATCACATCAACCCCCCGCACCTCCTACAAGAAACAGCAAGCAACCGGCGGTCACAAGAGAGGTTGAGGTATTAGAATAGATAGGGTTTCTGCTTTCATGATATAGGGGAGACTTGATAGTAACATGTCTGATCTGAACAGCTGGCAGCCGGTTTCGAGGAGCTTTACAATAATGACTATGATGCTTTTGTCGGGTCACATGTTTATTGGCTTGTTATCTGGGGTGCAAGGCCAGAGGGGAAGCAGATAGGCGGGAGAGCTAATCAGTGGGCATGTTCGGAGGGTGCTGCTTGAGGCATAATCTGGTTATAATTTGGTTATTTTAGAATATCAGGGGGGAGCCAACAGTTTTGTGGGCGAAGGTTGTGCTTGAGGATGGTGGTGATAGTGCGGTAGTGGTTCAAGTATGGGTGCAGCATGGTTTCCAACACCGGTAAGTGAGTATCACGTTATAGAAACGTTCATCGATCCCGGCTAACTGATAGGTTATATGAAGGACAGCAATTGCACCTGCAAGTTGCCATACAGCTAGGGTGTTCCGTCCTAGTGTTGTTATCAAGCACACCGACGAAACGCGGAGCTCCATACTATTGCATTAGGAAATATTTCCCACTCAAGAGTTTAGAGAGGAGGGCTTTCAACCCTCAAGTTAAGGGAGGTTCATAAAAGCAAGAAAAACATGCACTGACAGGACGTTAAAAAGTAGCAATGCCGTGCCACGAGCCACTTGTGTTGCCCGTTTATAGTACCGGTATAGTACGACACTAAGCACAAGTCCTTTGCCAGCTGGGAGTGTAGGTACCCATCACAATTCCTACACCGGCGATTGAGAGATTAAGATGCCTATGGATGGTAAGGCCTCACATAGAGCATAGAATTCCGCTTCGGCCCACATCACCGCATCGCAGTACTAGAGACCGCAGTTAATAGTGGAGCAAAGCTGGTTCCTCAAATTGTCGAGGAAGGCAAGTCTACATCACTGACCTATCATATTATCATTTGGCCATCCATTACCACCCCAAACGAATAGACAAATGAACAAATGACAAGAATAACCTAGCGAATGGTTTATCCATACAAGTACTAGCACCATCGCTTTACGGTACTCATAGCAGGCAAGTGGCTCCCAAAGATCGGGATTGGAAAAATATAGAGCAAAAAATCCGTGGGTATCTGAGTGCTCGCAAGCTCACGACCCCGATTTTCAGCTACTCCTTGTCTCCTGCGAATAGTATCGTTACCTCTCTTTAAGCGATCACTTACCGGTAATCCATTTGTTACTGATACTGTACTAGTGCGCCATCGGGAGTCCCTGCCTCCCCCAGTGGATCATTGGACCTAGCAGGACCTGCCTTGCTGCATCAGACTGTACCTGTGACATGGCACCTTGCCAATAAACACCCTCCTCAAGGCTAAATCCACAGCGGCCCGGATACCGAAAATGACGTCGACCTCACCATAATACTTTATTGTCAGCAGCAACCCCGGGGGGGTCTGAATTGTGCCGTAAACATTCCCATCCTACCATCACCACGGTCAGCCCAGAAATCAAACCTCTGTAGAGAACGGCGGAAAAGAAAGAAAAAAAAGGACTACCCCTCCTCGCAATTCACGACATCTACTACTAAATAGGCAACGAACTCTCTGGACCATTCGTAGTGGTCCTAGAAAATGGCGGTATAACCTCAATTGTCAATTGCTTCTTCACCCTCACTTCATAACCACCACCACATGTCCCGTTTTTTTCCAACGTCGAGGGAAGCTACGGAGTGCTATTACCCAGCTTTTACCATCAGCATATTCACATTGGCAAGCATTCCCTATGCGCAAGTGCCCGCCCACTACCATGGCGGATTTTACTGAGAGGTTACCAAGTGTACTAAAGAAGCTCCTTACTGTTGAGAAGTTTTATGTGACATAGCAGGTTGGTTGACGAGAGTGTTCGGTTTGGGGTTAGGGCATTGAGGGTGCTTGTGGAGGTGTGTTGAAGCATGATTGCGATTGAAGGAGTATGGGGCTGAGGGAAGTAGGGTTTGTTACACACAGGTTAATGGTGAGTATTAGACCTTTTGGGGCAAGAAGGTAGGCAGTGGGTGGTGGTTGATTTAGCATTTGCTAGGGAATTGGTGTTGGTTGGTAATGATGGGCTCATGGCGGCCAGGACTTTAGTAGTGTGAAATGGAGGGTTGATGCTCTTGGGGGTACAGCGTATAGTATGTGAAGGCTTCGGAGATCAATTCTCTCGTCTACCGACGCAGTACCGGTAGGTTGTCCATAATTGCTTTATCTTGAATTCTTTTGTGGCTATAACAACCCTAATCCTGGCTCTAGTTCCCCGGGGCAGAAGCATGAGAGAGGACTGAAATTGCAGATGCTGCCTTAGTCCCTGGAAGCACTGTTAGGACAAAGCTTAATTTCCTACCCCAAATTTGTTTAAGGTCTGGGGATGAGAGAAGCCCCTGGCCGGTGCAATATATGTCATGGGTTGGGGAGCCAACATCTATTACCACAAATTATTAAAGAGTCTCGCAGCTACTAGTACTGGTATATTATTATACGCTCTTGAGTTTTCTAGCACATACAGGACCTTCATCATTTCCTGCTCAAATACTACCCGGAATTGAGTTAAGTAGTCTCTGTCCTGTATTTAAGACCCCTCTGTACCATAGCAATCAACATGGAAGGACGCTCCTTTCACACCTTACACGAGAGGCCTCCCACAGTATTGTGATACTGGTACCGTAGTATAATACTGTACAGCACAGTGCTCTGCGAACTTACTGACAGTCCGGCGTGGTTGCCCGGTACTGTAGCTTGAACCTCAAGCCTCACCAATCATCTGTCCTACCGTACAACAACGCACACCCCAAATCACAAATAAACACCAACCCAACCCACCCATTCCAGCAATCCTAATTGAGCTCCAGCCAAACCTCGCAGCCAAACAGGAAAAAACTCCAAGCAGCCCCAACCAAACAAGATGCCCACTCCACTCGACGCCATACGCACCGACACTACCATCGCCCCATACAAAATCGGCAACCTCCTATTTGACCCGGGATACCGCGAGGCCCGGATCCGCATAACCAGCATCCTCGCCAGCGACCGGATATTCGACAAGTCCCGACGGCCACACCTCAACCACCGCCAACTCCTCCACCTCTCGTTGCGCATCTTCAAACGGTTGCTAGAGCTCCGCGATGCGCACGGATGGTCCGATCTCGAGTTCACCCTCGCCTGTCGTTTACAGGACGAGCCTCTCCCGACGAGTTTCCACGACATGACTTTCGTCCCGGCCATCGCAAGTCAAGGGACTCAAGAGCAGCAAGCCCATTGGCTGCCAAGATGTAAACGCTACGAGGTCATTGGCTGCTACGCGCAGACGGAGCTGGCGCACGGGAGTAACGTGCAGGAGCTAGAAACAGCCGCGAGGTTCGATGTCACCTCAGGAGAATTTGTGATTTCTTCGCCGAGACTGGAGAGTACAAAGTGGTGGATTGGAGGGTCGGGGGTCATGGCGAATCATACAATTGTGCAGGCGGTGCTGTACTTACCGCTACCTGGGAACCCGCTGGAATACAAACCCTATGGCCCACATTTGTTCATTGTCCCTGTTCGCTCTCTAGGGACGCACGAGCCGTTGCCGGGAATCACGATTGGGGGTATTGGGCCGAAGGCGTATGGAGGATTTGGTGCGGTGGATAACGGTTTTTTGCGATTCCGGGAAGTCCGGATTCCACGGGAAAACATGCTTATGCGGCATGCGCAAGTCACGCTCACGGGGGAGTACGTACGGCCAGCACACGACAAGCTTTCCTACGGGAACATGGTCGCGCTGCGGGCTGCCATTCCAGCGAACCTGGGGTGGTCTTTAGCGAAAGCTGTGACGATTGCTCTAAGGTATTGCATTCACAGACGACAGTTCGCAGCGACTCCTGATGGACCGGAGCAGCCGGTTATCACTTATGCTAGTGTTAAGCATAGGTTGTACCCCCTGCTAGCGACGAGCTATGCGTATATTATCGCCGGGAGGGGGCTCTGGGCGATGTATCAAAAGATGGTGGAGGAGGTTGTTCAACGGGGGAATATGGAGTCGCTAGCGGAGATGCATAGTTTGTCTACTGCCTTAAAGGTCAAAAGCTCAACGGACTGTGCGAAGGGGCTAGAAGAAGCAAGGAAATGCATGGGTGGTCACGGATACTCTCACATGAGCGGTATCGGTCCACTGTTCGCAAACGCTACTGCTTCTCAAACGTACGAAGGTTTGTCCCAGGCACCCTCGCATCACAACCCCTCACCCCCCCTCCCACTATCCTAACGTGAAACAAAAAGGCGACAACTACGTAATATCCCAGCAAACCACCCGCTCCCTCCTCAAGCATGTCTCCGCCTTGCGCTCTTCCTCTTCGACTCCCACCTCTCTCACCGCCTCCCGCTCCTCCTCTTCCCGCTCCTCCGGCTCCTCCGGCTCCTCCCGCTCCTCAACCTCCTCCCGCTCGTCCCCATCATCAATGTCAACAGAGTACTATCTCCCCCCAAGTAGCTCTTACCTCCTAGACACCGTCCTAGCCCCGGCCCAATTCTACACCCAACGCTCAAGCGTAAAGACATCCAGTGATTGGTACTCCCCAGCCCACCAGCTCTCGGCACTAGAGCACCGCGCGGCCTACCTAGTTCTCGAGCTCTCTACTTCCCTCTCAACCTCCGCCCCTCAAAACTGGTCCTCGCACACGCATACCACACACCGAATTGCCTCCGCGCACGCAGATGTCTTCGTAATGACCGCCTTTCGCAAATGTGTGACCCGCGCCAGCTCTTCCAACCTCCTGCCTAACGATTGCGCGTACGCCTTGCGCCTACTTTGCGACATCTTCTGTCTAAGCACGCTCGCTGCCGGCTTGCCAGAGCTGTTCGAGAGCGGGTTTGTTGATGCTACGCAGGCAAGACTGCTCAGGAGAGCATTGGACGAAGCAGTTTTGGTCAAGATGGATGTTGGCAGCGCGGTTGCGTTGACGGACGCATTCGCGTTCACCGAGTTCGAGATGGCGGGGAGTGTGCTTGGGCGGGAGGATGGGAGGGTGTACGAGGGGATGTGGAAGACTGTTCGCGATGGGGAAAGTGGGAAGGAGAGAGAGTTCTTGGAGGAGTGTTTGGAGATTACGGGGCATTACCGCAGGAGGAGTGCAAAGTTGTAGGTATGATTGGCTAGTGTTGTGGGGAGATAATGCGTTTAGGTTGAGTGGTGCTTTGGGTTTTTTTTGCTTTCTAGACCTTGCGATGGGCTGGGTTGGAAAGAAGTTATGATTTATGTTTGATTGGTTTTAATTGTTAAATCGTTCCACAGCCAGCCTAACAGCATGTTATATTAGTTTGAGCGCAAGAAAGTCGATGTTAAATACTTGTATTTCCTTTACTCTGCTTTGCTTGCAACAAAGGTCTAGATAAGAATTCCGTGTGAGCTTGAGCTAGCTAAGCATCACCGCGTCACGAATATCATCTGATAAAATAGTAACAACCAATCTCATCCTAGAAGATTTTCGATAAGGGCAGAGCGGTTTCCGAACCGTCACCCGAAAGGTCTAGTTAGCCTGCAATACAGTGATCGAGACCATTCGAAAAACACAGTTACTGCTATCATATAGTTCTAGAGGGCAAAAGTGCAACTTCTAGTTCTCAAGAATTAATCAAGCACTGATTTAACCAGCCACCCCCCCCCCCCAATATTAAGCATAGTCTAGATCACTGCAATCCCTCACCACAAGCGCCTCCCCACTGCCATTACCCCAGTAATGCACTCCCTTACCATAATCGCCACGTGATGCACCTGAGCCGTAACAGCTCTCTCAACCGCTAACGCATAAGTTACTGAAGGTGGAAGATAGGAGAATGGCCAGCCGCCGGCTTTTTTTTTTTCGAGAAAGGAGTTCGCATATGGCGAGTTGTATAGTTCTCGTGCTATTATTTTGAGAGAGAGATCTCGTTAGAGAGAGATCTCGTTAGAGAGTGTGTGTATACGTGAAACCCCATTTTCTCTACTTTTCACATAGTACATTAGGGGAAGAAAAAAAGGTTAGAGGTTCGGCGCTCATGAAGAGTGGCGGTGGTGGGGGGGGGGGCATCTTGCACGCCCAATGTGAGAGTCAATACCCAGCCTACGGGAACTCACAAGTAACGAATAACATGGAAACTGTTCCTCAGTATCCACTTATGATCCCCCCCCCACAGAGAGCCAAGCACTCGTCTCCAGTGGCGCGGCTCTAGCGATTTGTAGGTGACGCGTAGAGGTCGTATAATAATAGCTTCTGAAAAGGGAAGAAATCAACTTAGTAATTGGATATTATGAGGGCATCGAGAGGTTAAAAAATTTAACCCAAAATGGCTAGCATTCGCTTTGATTCTTAATCATGGAATGTCACTCGGGTAATGATATAAAGGACTATTAGAAAAGTGGCTTCAATGTGACGAAACTATGTCTGGCGGGCAATAGTGTCAGTGGAACTCAGATACTAGTTGGCTCTGTATATAGATACCTCTTACAGGTATAATAAATATGGTACGTCGGTACCCAAGTAGCAATGTACAAGAGAGATTGGTCAATTCTCAGTCTTCCTCTACGAACTACCTTGTTCTCGCAGTATTTTTCGTCCTTACTTCCGCTTTGCGCTCTTGCCTCATTCACCAGATTTACGGGAAAACTAGAAGTATGACCTAGGGAAGAAAATCGTGAGACAAGGCACAAAGCGCCACACACACACCAAGGAAATTACGCAATATTTAGCCTTGAGAGGGGTCCTACTTGGTAAGGCCGTTGTGTTTATTAGTTCCTTGAGCATGTTTCAACTTTTTCCTGTCCGTGCTTGTACTCGTACATACGGTAGACTCGTCGGTAGTGGATCAATTGCCCCGCGTTGGCGCGGGGGGGGGAGACGAGGACTTACTTGCTTTGTAACCTAGGAACTGTGAATCTTGCGATTTATCATAGGAACACCTCCCGTATAATAGGAAGAAGGAAGAAGGAGGGAAAAAAAATGAAATGGCCTGAGAAGGAATTGCGCATCCCAAACGCTCTCCAGCCATTCTGTAACGCCGACCTGTAGGTGTCCTTTGAAAGATGAGGTATCGAGAGGTTTTGATTGCTCGGGGATTACCCAATGAGGAACTGTTATGTTCCTCTTAGCATATTTCGGGGTGTCTCGTGAGGCGGTTTTTTTGGACAGACTCAAAAAAAAATCAAATCGGAGGTTTTCAGGTTTTCGCATTGCAGCAATATACTCATGTAGGGGGGATCACATTGCTGTATCCTCACTCGTCAGTAAATTGTGGAAGGCGTCATCATACACGCAGTTATTGCGCCGTGCAGGGTAGTGCGCCGTGGTTGGGTGCCAGGCCAATAACAGCCGCTACCGTAAAACTCCCATTTCTCGTAATTAGGAGATAAATGTGCCGGGACTTTGTAATTTAGTTGCGGGTTGCTTCTCTCAGTAACGTGCTGTGCATATTCCACTTGCTCTTGCTGTTGTCTTAGCCAAGAGCTGAATTTGCGGTGTTTTTTTCCTTCCTCCCGCGGGGAGCCGAGAAGGGGAATTCTATAATAACGTCCAATCATACCGCCGTTATCCTCTTCTGTTCCAAGTTCTTACGGTTCTGGTATTTATTGCCGGATAATTGTAAATCATATTCCGGTGTTAGCAAATGCCACCAGTAGCAATACCCTAGATCAGGTTTTTCACTATGCTGGACGACTGGCGGCCCCCAAGGTGGTATGGGTCACTGGATTTTACAGGTAGTACGGTATTCCCCATCGGGCCACGAAAGACTAAATGAATCTCTAGGTTGAAACTACTATATCTACACTAATTCCAGCTATGATATATAAAAAAACACCATTTCAGTACCCCTGACCCATCACTCAAAAAGCTGTATCCCCCCTCGCCACCAATTCCACAAGAACCGGTACCCACCCATGAATCGTCGCCAACTCATACGCCGTATTCCCCATATTGGTCTTCAAGTTGACCAAAATATCCGGCCGCTCTAGCAGGCACCGGACGATCCCATTACATCTCTTCTCAATAGCTAGGTGCAGTGGCGTCTGCGCATTCCACCCACGCGAGTTGACGTCGACCCTGTGATCCTCGAGCAGCACCTTCACGACATCCTCCCGCAGCTCGAGCACAGCCACATGAAGTGGGGTCCAGGGGGAATAATTGAGAAGGTTAGGGTCAATCCTGGAGTCTTCCAGGAGGCATTGCACACTCGCTACCTGCCAGTCGCGCGCGGCAATGTGTAGCGCTGTATCCCCTTCGTGGTTTGCTTGATTGACATCGATGCGGGGGTCGTTCAGCAGGATGCGGGCTATGTTGGTGCGGCGGCGGCGGATGGCTATGTGGAGCGGTGTACTCCCGTTATGGCTGGCGAGAGATGGGTCGAGTCTGCTGTCCTTCAGGAGATGCCCAGTGATATCTTCTTTACCTGTGTATGCTGCGGCATGTAGGGGTGTCCAGCCGGTGCTCGTCCGGGTATTTATGTCGACCCTGCTGTCGTTCATCAAGACTCTCGCGACTGATTCCTCGCCCTCCTTGATGGCGAGGTAGAATGGTGTACGGTCGTTGTAGTCCCTAATGTTGACGTTTATTCTACTATCTTCGAGTAGAATCATTACGGCCGCCTCGTTACCCGAAACGGCGGCTGCGTGCAAAGGTGTGATGTTGGTTTCGTTCCGGGAATTAATGTCCACTTTACTGCTGCTCATTAGGAGCTTCGCGATCGCCACCCAACTGGGATCCCTTGACGACATGTGCAATGCTGACCTACCGGAGTAGTCCAGGACGTTGACGTCGATATTCTCGTTCTCTAGTAGCAATTTCACTACCTTGGCTTGTTGTCTCTTCGCCGCTAGATATAGCGGCGTCTTCTTCTTCGCGTCGGTAACATTGACGTTAGCTCCTTGCTTCCCGACCAACAACTTCACAGCCTCCTCGCGCCCGATCTCGGCCGCTATGTGCAGTGGTGTACGGAAGTTCATGTTCCTTGCTTCTGTATCAACGCCGCAGGCCAGCAGCGTGCTGACCACACTCACAGTTTGCGTCGCTATGGCATCATGCAGAAGCCCGCCGTTACCGACGATCTCGATGATTTCGAGAATCCCCTTGCTCAGTAGGCTCCGAACGGTGGATTTGTCGCCACGCTCGGCCGCTAGGTAGAGCGCTCTTCGGCCATATCTATTCGAACGGGTGCGAAATATGGTGTTTATTAAGGAGCGTTCGAGTAGGATTGCTAAACGGCGGTTCGTACGCATGAGAGAACTGAGGTCGGGTGGAGATTGCTCCTCGGAGATTTGGAGGATTATCTCGTTCGGGAGGTCTAAGAATCGCATTTTGATTTCTGTTTCTGTTCTTATCAAGAGGGGCAAGTAAATGGTAGTTGTGGTGATGACTTTGGGTAGCTCGCCCCTGTAGAGAGAGGAGATGGAAAGAGAGGGTTTAAGAGGGGTCAATTGAAATGGAAGGGGTGGAGGGAGCACTTTATCGTTCTGGTCATATTGGAATTCTAACTGAGCTGTGCTGCTGAGCTTATCTATGAAAGTTCAATTGGTCGGAGTCACGTGGTTTGATGTCCGAGACGAAGATCTTAACTCGTGATGCATGAGTGTGGTTCAATTGGGTAGGGTACTGCTTTTGGAGGTGGGTAACCCACTGGTATACGGTAAGAACAGCTCAGGACTGGAATACCGGGGGAACTCGGAGAAGCGGACCACGTGCTAGGACGTTGGGGTTGCCTCTCCTAGTAAGGTCTAGTGTTTTTTTTTTTTTTTTTTTCTTATTTGTCCTGGAGAACAAGTTTTTTTTTGCCGTTTTTTGCCCCTCTTCCGGAGGAGGAAATTTTGGACTACCTGGCCTATGGTCTGATATTCGAGTTCCTATTACTCAAGCATACGAAACTCACCACAAAAACGGGCGCGGCCCCAACCCCGCAACATGTGCGCTGTAGTTAAAGCTCCAACAGGACAGGTCACAATCTTCTTCCTTGTAGATCTAAGTTAACCCGATCGTTAGCATAGGGCTGATGTGCAGTACTGTACTCGTACCAGTATTTAGGAGTTCGGTTGCCTTGTCCATGTGCTGTACTCGAGTAGAGTGTGCAGTATCATACAAGTACAGTACCGGCAATGTAATCAAAGAAATTTGATTAAACAAGGGCCCTAGCATTCAAGGGTGAAGTTTACTCATCCAATAACTTTTTCTTGCGGCAGCAGGACTGGTAGTGGAGAAGCCTACTCCGCTAAAATAGCGAAAATTTTCACCTATGAATTTGGTGCAATTGCTATGATATTTGAGTAAGTACTACTATATTAGCGCTCACATAGCTATTCCAACATATCTTCTCCTCCAGCCGAGGGGCAAAACTGCCGCAGAGTCTTAACTATACTGCACAATCTCCATGCTAGCGCACATATACACAGACCTCAGCCTTGGGTGTCCCTAGCTTCTTTGTGATCACGAGTGCAGGTTGGGTGGCAAGTAACTTACTTAGATTTTCCTTGGAGTACCGCTGCCGTACTCTACTCGAGGATAGTTTTCCTCCTTTCAAGAAAAATGAATAGCAATTCGAGGGAAATGTGCGCCCATTTGTGGGACCGGAGCGTCAGTCGATTGAGTGTGCTAAACTCGCAGCGCCAGTCGTCCTAACAACTGCCTATCATACAAAAAGTACTAAGGTCACTAACGACGAAAAAAATAACTTTCTTAATGTCGGCAAAACCCCAATCCCCTCTAGTCCATGCTAGTAGCTGTCTAGTTACCGACAGACTCCGAAACCCTGGGCCTGCACGAATTTAAGCTAGTGTGGATTCTTTAGCTAGCAGTAGGAAGGGAGTCTTTTAGACAGTCAATCTGGTGTCGCCGAGTAGTAGGACTAAAAATGTGGGGAAAATCAGTGTGCCAGGTGGACTTTATTTGATATTGCGAGTGACTGTATGTGACGTGAGTTCCGAGTATTGCAGTTATGACGTGGATCTGATGCTGCCCTCATTGACCGTTTCATTGATCTTTGTACTCGCTGGATACTCTTGCTGCGGTATGTTGCTTTCTCTTGTAAGCACACACGAATGCATTCTTGCGCTCCGAATCCCAGCATCAATCAAGCATGAGATAGGATAGGATAGACCTAACAGGCTAGTGTCTGGTGCTCGGTGGCGTTTTTTGGGTCGGGCGATTCGCGTTTCCCCATTTGTGAGCTCGAGATTGGCCCATTGTGATAGCGACACTCTGATGGCAGCTCGCTCACAACCCAATGATAACTGGGGTAGCGTAGGTAACGGCGCGAAGCACGGAGAAAAGCACGTAGGTGGTGGTTCCGGTATGTGATGATAACGATGTGTATGTTCGATGTACGATACAGGAAGCTCTCTACTGGTAGCTCAGACTAAATACAGAAGAGAGCGCACAAACACACAAAACAG
>Ga0307509_10001856_pt1 | contig 34942 bp, 47 predicted proteins | sample 10_EM_MG_FD_202245 | JGI IMG/M metagenome (GOLD analysis project Ga0307509, IMG submission 202245) | Populus trichocarpa ectomycorrhiza microbial communities from riparian zone in the Pacific Northwest, United States - 10_EM | ecosystem: Host-associated > Plants > Roots > Unclassified | place...
GAGCTGCCAGATCCTTCCTCCATAGGCGAAGTCGAGCACACGGGCCATTCAGAGTTGGGAGGTGGACGCGATAGTTAGGAAAAATCTTGATGCGACGAATGGATTTCCATTTCCTTGCCGTGAAGTCAAGTGTGGGCATGGGACAACGAGGTTGAAATGGGGGAATAGGTGACATGATCGGTGTCGTTCGAATATTATGAAAAAAAAAAGTTGATGTTGGATTTTGTTGGTATTTGATCGAATTGGGTGTTGGGTGTTGAGTTTTGAACCTCACTAAGCTAGGCCTAATGGTACTGAGCTCACGATGACGCTAACGACGACGGTCGAGGGCCCGATGCTCAACAGTGGCCGGAACAGCCGCACCAGCCAGTGGTGGTGGTGGTGGTTGTTGTTGTTGTTGTTGTTCCTTGAGTCGGGATATATCTTTGCGAGATGACTTCTATATATCTTTAGCGATCCGTATCTCTTTTCTTGCATCCCTTTTTTTTTGTTGTTATCGGCGTTTCTGCGGCACCATCCTTAACACACCTCTGGAAAGAGATGCTGTCGACTTTTATAACCCTTGCAAGGGTAGTGGATCTCACCTGAACCAATCTGCCGATGATGGCTAACCGCTGAATGTCGAGGCTCCCTCATTCCCCCTCTTCTAAAACATTTAAAGGTTATCATCTCTGGCAAAAGCTCACCTGAAGTTCTGTCCTCAAATGGGTTCCTAAATTATGTTCGAGCTATCGGCTTATAGGCTATGCAATAGTATTCATCCTCGCTGGTCTAACTTGATAATGACTAGCTCTAAGGAATGTTTCGGCATTCACAAATCACAATGGCGGAAAGCAACGAGCAAATCTTGGGGATGGCAATGGTTGGATTGACGAAAGAGTACGATTCTTTTTCCAGTGCTGTCAAGATGTCGGATTAAATAACGTGGGAGTACTCCGAGAAATTATCATCATGGGAACCTAGAAAGCCTGATTGCAAGGCTGTAACCATCTTTGGTATTATTCCTGAAATATTATATGCAAATTATATGCATCCCAAATGAACATCATCCGTAGCACCTTCCGCCAAAATGGACCCAAACTCTTTTTGGCGGTAAGTTACCTAGGATCAGAATGCATCTGACGAACTGATATCCCTCAATCCTTACCACAAATTTAAAGTGTGTCTCAGGAGCTCAACCCGCAAGGTAAACATTCGATCATCCCAGATGGTTGTAATATCGGACGGTGAGTCGTTTATTCGTTAAGCCCGGAATGTGCTTTTATGAACATGACAAATTTTCAGGGATGACTTTGTTAAGAAGTCTGCCGGAAAGAAACGATTTCTGCTCAAAACCTATCATACAACCGTTCAGGACATTACTAGCCTTCCTCCTGGCGCGGAAGGCATCAACCACGGTAAATTGTTCATATTCTTTTTTGACAGGTGGGCGCTTACATGCGCAGGAATAGCATAAGACGGAGTGGTCAAATTATTGACAGTGAATGGAATGTCGGCGGATAACTGGGGTGATCCTTGGAGAGCCTTCCTCTCGAAACTCGGGTAAAGCACCCGCCTTCCCGTCATTTCTCTGTTGCATGATACGTTATATCTGATTGAACTTTTTGACCATCTGTCCATCAACATTCCATTGGGTGTATCATCCTATCTCGAGCCTATCACCCCCCCATTTTATCTTCATCTGCTTCTAATTCGGGTATTCCGAACTTACTAGATCCGCATCCTTCACATATGGTATAGGATTACTTTGGATCTTTCTGTAGTACTTGGAGAAAACTTCTGGGCACTCGATATCCCTGACAACTGTCCATGCGTGTCATTGTTGAATAATTAACATCGTACCAGAATGGATAAGGTGCCCTGGCCACCTACAATCATTCTCTCTCTGCCTGACCCTAATCTTCTTCTGCTATGATCAGTATACATAGAACTGGCTACCACTTTTCTGGGCTAGACCACGACCCATTGACAGGTTTTCAAACTACTTTCCCTCTTTAAAAGGAATCCATAAGTGAGAGTTGAGTGAGAAGGGTCCATGGCTGCTATGGCTGCTAAAAATACCAATGTGGCGCATGGAACGCTTTTGAGTTTTTGCCTCTGGCTTTACAGCTGAGTGAAAAACCCTAGCCTGAGGTACCTCCTGGTTTTCGTTTTGGGGCCTCTAGGTGTGAAAATGGCTGCATTTGGCACGTACCAGGATAATCGTGGAGTATCGCGATGTGAGGGATCTCAATTAATCCCATTTTGAGTACATAAGCCACCACCTCGATCGCAGGGCTACCTCCGTTTGACCTCCGTTCAAGTTGCCTCCCTTTATTTGCCAATGAGTCGACCCTAAAGCAACTTACTGATCGTGGAACCAGCCTGGAGAATCAAAATATTGAAAGACCTACGGTTTTGCATTAGCTGGAAATACAATGAGGTATTTTCCATTTGTATTGTCCAAACGCCCAACAATATCTACGACAGGATTGATGTGTGGGTGAATAATCCAAGAAAGGAAAAGACTGATGATTACATAAACAATTTTGACGATCAACTGACCTTTATGGTCCCTTACTCTTGCCCTTACTTTCATGAATGCCATCACCTGTCATATTTATACAACGTTTATCAACAAAGATCTTTTAATAATTTGGTTTGAATTTGTCGCCACATCAGAATCTAAAGTTCATCAATCTATCCCAACTCTAACCCAAAAATGTAAGCGTCAATTGAACTGAGATTCTAACTGTCATGTTGCAGGCGACGCGTACGATATTCGTGACTTCTGCGGTAGCATGCGCATATCGGTCTATATGCGTGCAACAGTATGGTGGCTCAAGCGGATTTCTGAAAGCTGTGAAAACAGCTGGAACGCATGTGTTGGCCTCACGGAAACCTCCCCATAAGATGTCGCCTTGCCAAGCAGCAGGCGCTTGCCTTGTTGAATTAGATAACTTTTGGTCAATGCCATATAGTTCCCTACCCTCGACTACTGACACTCATTCAACTTCTCTTCGCTGCCCTCAAAATGGCACCTCTAATCCTACTCGTTCCCATCATTTATTTATTCTCTGCTATGCACGCTGCTTCCGGTCATGGTTTCGTACATAGTATCGTAATGGGGAGCCAGGATTATCCAGGCTGGAATCCTTTTGTCGATCCGTGAGGTTTCCATGCTTTTTCTTCTCCACCACGTCCACTTAACTAAAAACAGGTACGCGAATAATCCTCCTCGTGTGGTCCGCAAGGTTTTGAACGACGGTTTTGGTGAATCTGCCATTTTCCGTTGCCTCATTATCTATTTACCTTTCTTAGTTCCAAACACCGACCCAGACATTGCGTGTCACCACGGTGGAAATGACGGGACTTCTGCCGTTGGTACCGCATCATCGGGGTCGCAAGTTACGTTCCAATGGGCATATGTATGTACGATTTTATTCATTGGCGGTGTCCTGGGATCTCATCCACCCTTTGGAATAATTTATAGTGGCCTGGAGGTAAAACTATCGCAAACCTATTATTGCCCTCACAAAAAAAAAAGAAACAACGTTAGATCATCAGGGCCCGGTCTCAACATATATGGCATCTTGTAACGGTGATTGCTCAACCTTCGCTGCGAATGACGCTCTCTGGTTCAAAATCGATGCGGATGGATACGACTCAACTACTCGACAATGGGCAGCTGCGAAATTGATTTCAAGTATGTCAATGGATGGCCTCTCGACATCAAATCAATTCTTAAGTATCCGTTAGACAATAGTTCATGGACCTCAACAATTCCGCCCGGTCTAGCGCCTGGACAATATGTACGCCTGAGGTTATTGTCGTGGTCCATTGTTCACCCTTATTTCTCCCAACCTCCCAGCTTTTACGGAACGAAATGTGCGTTCTACGACGGCCTGCAATTCAAGAAACTGACCACCCCTTCATTCTTCGCATAGCATAGCCCTCCATTCCTTGACGCCACAATTTTACCCAAGCTGCTCGTGAGTCGTACCCCTGCATGGATTAGGTGCCATCGTTAGACTAATTTCCATTCAGGCAAGTGAAAGTCACTGGTTCAGGAACCGGCACTCCACCTCAGGATGAATTAGTCTCCATGCAGACACTATATAACGGGGTCGTCTTTCCAAATATATACTCTGATTCAGTGTCATTCACGATCCCAGGCCCGCCGCCTGTGAATTTTAATTCCAACGGTGGAGGAAATCAGCATTCAAGCACCGCATCCTCGCCGTTGGTCACCATCACCTCTACCTCAGGCTCGCTAGCGTCAACGACCGTGGCCCCCCTTTCGACAAGCCAACCATCGGCTCAATGTCGCCTTGGTTCAAGAAACTCACGAAGAGGAAAGTCTATGTAACAGCCCGTAACAGTATAGCGTACGTGATCACGCGTACTCGTTATTATGCCCGAGATTAATATTCTTTGTAGTTTGATCAATGTTCCCCGAGAATAGCACCACTACTATTTCTTGATTATTCTGAATGAAGGGGTGTCTTGGGTCTGACGATCCTATTTATGTCACTTTACAGCTCCCGAATCCTATACATATTATATCTTTATCGAGGGTTAACTTTTTACCTACAGAACCAAGTTGACACTCGTGAGTAGGCATCACACTCGAATACATGTACCCCGAAGAATGTACTTCGTCCCTTGCCTAGCCCTCCATCGAACGAAGAAGAAAAGCTTGAATCACGCTCTTGTGTTTTGAGTCATCGCTCCGTTACGTCTCCGAGTCTCCGGCGGAATTGACTTTGGGGAGCGGCCACGGATTTTGCGAACACCTGTGATTACAGTACGTAAAACGGACGGTAGGTAGCTAGTTATAAAGGTAAAGTAGATATAAAAGAAGAGCTATTAGATATACGTGCGATTCCGGCAATGCAATAAATAAGACTATGGAAGTTCAAGTTATGCAGGGTATAAATTGGAGAGATGAAAAATAATGAAAGGCCCAAAAGCGTCCCATCCGATCAAATACGTACTACCAATCTCTGGAGAATTAGGTTGATTATTAAAGATACTGGAGCTTTTAATTAAGCAGATGTCAAAGCCTTCTAACATGATAAAGTCAAGAAATAAGAACCTAACAAGCGGTTGTAACCAAGCGGCCGTAGACGATGAGCCTGGGTCACTATGGTCGGTTTCACAGAGCCCTAGACCACTTTCTCTGGTCGCCTATATCGTCTTGCTCACGAGTGTGTCGAAGGGACGAAGGAGGGTGGTGGTGGTAGTGATGCGAGTGCGAGTGAGAGCCATGTGATCGAGAAGTGTCCTGAGGATGGTACATAGGGTCTCCCAAAGGACCAGAACTTGCGTCGTAACCGGTCTGAGAGTGCGGAACAAGGTCTTCTACCATGGGGTCAATCGGGTTGGCCATTCCATAATGATGATGAGAAGAGGAGACCGAGTTGGTCTGCCGATTTGTCTGCCTCATTGATTGCCGTTTGTTTTGGAACCTATCGTCTCTGATGAGCGATGAAATGAAATCAGGCTTTCCAAGAGAAAGATTACCATATTTGCACGCTGCGTGCGGACATGTCGAGCATTTTTGCGAGAGCAATACGCTCCTCTGTAGAAGGAAAAGCGGTTCGACTATAGGTTTCATTGAGGACTTTGAGCTGGGCGGCATCTGCGCGCTTTCTCTTTTTTTTGATGGTCGGCTCCTCGGGTGAAGTTGGCGAAACGGGAGGGGGTGAATAACTTCTAGATGATACGTGAGCTGCGTGGGAGGAACCAGAACTTCGGCCGTAGGGGGAACTGGAACGAGGGTCGAGTCTAGAGACGTCGTCAAACATAGGACCGTGGGCTTGGGGGTTCATAGAGGCCATGTGATCATGAGGTTGTTGCATATGATAGGAATAAGGTTGGTTGGCGGACGAATAAGCGATATATGCCGGTGGATATGAAGCCGTTGGCGATCGAATAGAATTGGCTCCAGAGAACCCATTCGACTGTGGGAGATATGAGGGTTGTTGCCATCGATCGCCTTGAGGGCCGGGAGAGGTCGACAAAGGTGGTAGCCTCCGCGAGTCTATGGGGCCAGATATGTTAGGCGTAGTTGACCTGGAAGAAGAATATGGGAAAGATGGCTGAGGAGAGTATCGCTCATGTATCTCATAGTTAGGAAACCCAGTCGGAAATTGTGGCGCTATAGAGAAATGAATGAAATCAAAGGGTTTAATGTCAAACACAAATGAACGTCTACTCACAGGCGCCCGTCGCGGGATATGCACCGTAAAGCGCCTGGGGGTTGAGCTCATACGCAAGCTTGTTCGGGGAAGAGCGGGGTTGGGTATAAGGGTTAGAATAAGCGGGCACTGTATTCAATAAAATGGCGTTTTGAGTGCTTGGATCTCTAACACTACGTGGAAAGCACAGACCTGGAGAACGTGAGGTTGGAAAAGAGTCAGAAAGAGGAGGGAGTACTGTTCGCCCACCCTGGCCAGTCTGAAAGAAAATACCATGATTGTTTTGTGAATCTCCTGGCGAACTTCGACGCGATTTGCCTACAGTCGGATAGAATCGGTCCTTGTTGGAGCTTGTCATATTAGTGGAAGGAGATAGTAATAGGGAAAATGAGATGGGAGAAAAAAAAATTAATGGGGCAGCTTTTCTCCAAAGTTAAATAGATGCGGCTCAACCACGCATGCAGCGAGAGGTTTCTCGGCAGAGACGCGAGGAAATTCTCAAACAAGGGGATCTGCCAACAAGGCAGCGGGCTGCAGACTGAGGGCTTGAGGAGCACGAGGTGGAGCTGAGGCAATGGTTAAAGGGTTGTTGGTAGATCAGAACTCGTGGGTAGTGCTTAAAAATCCAATGGTGGAAGAGTAACGACAAGGCTTGAGAGGGATGGAGTTACCATCTGAGGAAGGGTGCATGCACAGAAACAAAGTTTATTGTTGCGAGTCAGCCGTCACCAGCCCCAGAAGACAAGAAGGCACGCAAAGTCGGGCAAGCTTTACGGGGCTGCAATCGAAAGAAGGGTCGATTCTCCAGATACGATTGACGCGATGTCAAATGGAGACACGAGTTTCATAAGTGATCGATTTAATGAAAGGCCTCATGTTTGTCCTGGGTTAGCAGTGCTGGTCACCGATCCATCCGCACTTTGAGGCGCATACTATTCTTTCATCTTCAAAATCTCCAAAGGTTGGAGGTACTACCCAAGTTTGCCGACGCAGGTATAACGGCGTGTACCAGGCGCGCTTTGTTCACCGCGGAAGGTCTTGAAACTCTAGGGCTCACGTCGCCTATGACTAGGCGAGGTCATCGTTCTGCATGGGCGATTGCTCATAGGTGACTAGTGTTAGAGATAATTTCAAATGTTTCAAAGGCGAATCTAGATATGCAAGAACGAAAAACAACGATGATATAAGCGATAGGGCACGTGAGCATAATTAACATATCTGATCGTGATCAAGCGCTAGTTCGACTGAGAATGACCAAGTTCGTAACTTGGTCGCTGACAACCGACGACCTCTTCTTCCATGACCTCTCAAGGTCATCGTCCATTGCCTTCCCCACCCAACAATGGTGCGCCAATGGGTCCACGGCCTAATCAGCACCTGGCCCCATGGCACCCCGATATATACTCTCTTAACAACCCCTATTTCAGCCCTTATGCTTATCCACCCCATGCACCTCCACCACCGGACTTATACGAAGAGCAAACAACAACGTCTGTTCCAGCTGGAACCTTCCTTCATAAGGGCTTCTATGACCTCTTAGCCATGATTCCGACGCCTTCTCCATCACGACTGCTTTGGAGTACCCCTTCCCCTCGCCCAGAAAATGTCGTCGCAGGGCCTAGGTATGAGGACATGAATGCAAACACAGGAACCAGAGCAATGCCCAAGAAAGGGCGGAGAGTGAGCAAGGACATGGTGTCCAAACCTACGGGATTTGTGTATGTCTTCTGTTGAACTCATCGCTGATTTGCTTCTAACCTGATCAGTCATCTTGTTCACGCGTCCGACGCCGACCAACTGGAGGCTCTTTTGACCCGCTGGGGTCCAGATGGAGTCGGGAAGCTCGGAGGTTGGCTGATCACCTTATTGTCGTGGTTTCACCTCTTGAAAATACTTGCAGATCCTCATTGGGCAAACCCGATCAAGAATTACATCAGGCAGAGAAATCAAGCAAAGGCAATCAACGAAGTACTTAACGCCATTCAACCATCCCCAGGTGGTAGGATGGAAGGGCCTCCATTCGGCCAGCTTCACGTTGTCAATGGCATGAGCACTGCTACTTCTTCCTCTCTTACAACTGCCGCCAGAGAAAACGTGGTGTTAAACTCCTCTTATCTTGACGGTCTTCCTGGGAGAACGGGAAACTTAGCAGTTCGATGGGGTGGAGGGCTCAGATCGCATACCGAAATCCAGGAAAACGAAGATCAAGATCCAAGTCCTTTGTTAACGGAGGTCTTGCCTTTCGTACAAACGCGACCAATAATCACACCGTCCCTTGCTACTTTGGAAAAGGCCGTGGCTGCTCGCATCTATTTTGAGAATCTGTACTTTCCACTGTTTCGGCACCCTTCCTCTCGAGAACAAAGGAAACAAGCAATGGAGAAAGACATGGCTGAGATGCAGCTCACTCATTCGCAGAAAGAACATCTCAGAGCTCGCTGGAGGCAAAATGAAACTGAATACCTACGAGAGCGTAGGCAAAAGGTTGATGCAAGCGCTTTTGTTAAGCTCAAAACAATCGGACACGGTCAGTTCGATGTTCACCTAATCACGCCAGATTCTAAAACTGCTATAATCATTGCAGGCGCGTTTGGGGTAGTCTCTCTCGTGAGAGAGAAGTCATCTGGGAGTCTTTACGCCATGAAGCAGGTTTGTTCTTGTTGCTGTTGCGGCATAAATTGGGGCTGAATTGATACCATCCATAGTTGCGTAAGGCCGATATGTTGCGGAAGGGACAAGAAGGTCATGTCCGGGCAGAACGCGACATCTTGAAATCTGCGTCCTTGGTCCATTCCCCGGGAGGAGCCGAGTGGATTGTTCGGTTATATTACAGTTTTCAAGACCGTGACCATCTTTATCTGGTCAGTTTCTGTGGATACCCGTTATCAGCTTGTCCCAGGCAGTTTATTAATATTGATTTCATCTCCCTGTTCATATATCATGATTTATTTAGGTCCTGGAGTACATGGGGGGCGGCGACCTGCTAAATCTTCTGATCGAGAGGGACGTATTCGAGGAAGACTTTACACGTTTCTATGTTGCAGAGGTAATTTTTCTCATTGTTTAATATTTTCTCCGAGGTTAAACGCCAAAATATATAGATGATTCTTGCGATAGAAAGTTGTCATCGATATGGGTTCATCCACCGAGATATTAAACCCGATGTGAGTCCTTCTATGGAAAGTCATAGACAGTGCTGATAGATGGTCACTTGTTATTTAGAACTTTCTATTTGACCCAGAAGGGCACATTAAACTGAGTGATTTCGGGCTAGCGTGAGTGTTTCCCTCCCTCGGCCTGCCTTGGCGCCTTACGCCTTTCTCTTCTCCACAATTTTCAATAGCACGGATCTCCACTGGGCTCATGATACCTCTTGTACGGCCCATTTTTCACCGTATCATTCCAAGCTCCTTAAATTTTCGTGGTCAGATTACGAACAACAGAGATTGCATCTACTCCACAAACACGGGATAGACCTTGAGGACTCGATTGGCATTGCGGATGGGAAGAAGACCAAGCGGATGGATCCCAAAGAAGTCGAACTCCTAATGGGAGGTGGCGAAGGGCAAGGAGGTATATTTACCTGGCGCGAGAAAAACAGGAGAAAGGTGCGAACTTCATACAGTTGATGTCCGGAGTAAAGTGCTCATTCAGAGTTATAGTTAGCGTATTCTGTGTCAGTCGCTCCTTCTTGCGAAGCGCCAAAACTAAAATAAAATTCCTTTGCTTTCAGATGCGGTACCAACTCTTACAGTCAGTTGAAGTCCATATTTTGATGCCTTGATACTCACGCAATTAACAGTGTCACCCGAAGTCATTCGAGGTCATGGCTATTCTTACTCGTGCGACTGGTGGAGCCTTGGCGTGATCATGTTCGAATGCTTATACGGGTAAGGAATGGTCACTTAATCCCTCCCAAAAGCTTCAAATACCTCCTCCCTCTTCCTCAGATTCCCGCCGTTTGTTAGCAATTCGGTAAATTCTCCCTTCCAGTGAACAAGACTTAGGTGCTGAGTCCAAACTACAGAGGCATGTAACACGACAAAAGATTTTAAACTGGAAGCAATCACTGAGATTCCCTTCTCGGCCGCGCGTCTCGCATGAAGGAGTCAACCTAATGCAACAACTCTTATGCGAACCCGAAGATCGACTGGGCTCACAAACGTCGTCTTCTGTTTCCCGGCCGAATTCCATAGTCATGCAAGCCCGTCGAAGTCAATTCATACAACCAGGCGCTTCTCCTGAGAATGATGGTGCACACCTAATCAAGGTATGAATTCCTGTTATGATCGAACTGTGGGGCTCATTTGACACACTAACGGAACGCAGGCCCACCCCTGGTTCAAGGGGATCGATTGGCAAAATATTCACCGATACCCTGCGCCCTACCGACCGGACCTCGTCAGTCCTGAAGATACACGTCATTTTGATTCCGACATTCCATCAGAGGTAGGCGTACATGTGTCCGGTCAAGCATGGCATCTAACTTATGTTTCAGCCTCTGGCACCTGCAAATGGAGCCCCTCCAGACGCGACCAAGGATCCCCTGCTTCGTCATAAAGTCCATGGGGCGGAAATTATGGACGTGCGCAAAGCTTTGGCGTTCGCAGGATTCACCCACAAGAGCCCACGTGCAGTTGAGTATGCAAGAGCAGACAGAGCATTCGTGGGCCCACACGATAACCGACCTGCGAAGGGCACCGTAAGGGGTCGGCCACCCGTTCGAGAAACACGCGATGTTGGGCTGGGTCGTGCAATCTCGATGTAGTTATTTAACGGACAATTGACATATAAAATATATTCTATCTAGCACTCGATCTAACTTCGCCTTCCATTGCGCCATGGGCCTCCGCTTCAACTCCTTGTTCTGAGTCCAGTCATACCTTGTAGAAGGACACGCTTCCCCTAATCTAGCACTGGGATGCGATGGAGCACGCAGGCAAAGGAGTCAATCGTCTCATGGCATGTTTGTAGAGATGAGTTGCTCAGGCTCTTTGATGTTTAGAACCAGTCAAAGGGTTTACGAGATACATAGGGAACCTTATTGTACGAGTATAAATATATACAGGCAGGGTGAGGTGCTACAGTTGAACGATATCGAGGAACGACCAGGAGTACTTTAAAAATTACACCGTGAAAGCATGCTGTTCCAGGATGTGAGAAGGGTGGAACGGGGACAAATAAGCATTAATAATAAATAGAATACTGAAAGGCATGACCCGAACAATTGTTTTCGAGAGACAATCAGCCAGCCTTGTAGCGATTTTGCTTTACAAAGCGGCCTTCTTCGTCGTCAACATCGTTCGAGGAAACGCTCCGACTTCGTGTCGAATTATTGCTCGAGGAGGAGGCAATGCTATCACGCCGCTGATGCCATCTTGAATTAGATGAAGAAGGGCCATTGTCGTCGGCAGTTTCCTGGGTGGGTACCACATTGTGAACCCGGGCGTGGCGGCGCATATTGCTCAGAACGCTGAAACTGCGTCCACAACTTTCTACCGGGCAAGCAAAGGCTAGAAGAAAATAAATATACGAACACTAATTTTAAGAAATTATTTAACTCACGCTTCTCTCCCGTATGGCTATTCAAGTGGATCTAAAAAAATCGTCATAATGATTCTCAAGGGCAGACTAGTAGATGTTTACCTTGAGACTGCTGGGACGATTGAAGCCTTTCCCACAGTACTGACACTCATATTTTGCGGGGCCACTTGAAGTATCATCTGGGAGCAGTGCGCCATAAGGAGTGGGCATGCCAGTGTTCGTTACAACCGCAGAAGCATTGTATCGTGCGACAGGAGTGCGCAGGTCGTCCTCGGCTATGGTCCTTGAATCCAGTGATGTGGAGATGTTCCATGGTCGAGGTGGTGTGTCGGACCGCATTACTTCCGACTTGTGACGGGTTAATGTGGTGTTGTCCGGCCGGTATGAGTGATGGGGATGGACTGTACTGTCATATGTATAAGGCTGTAGATATGGGCTTCTATGAACAGGTTGAGGAGGATGGCCATGTGATACATGGAAAGTGGGATTTCCTGGGTTACTGGGAGGCAAGCGTGAAGGGGGGTATTGTGAGGGAGGGTAAGGGGTAGGTAATCCTTGGTAGTACGTGGCTTGAGTGGAAAGTGAAGCCGAAGCTGATCTATACTCAGCGCCCGATGGTTGGCTCTGGGGAGTGGATGCAATGTAGGGTCCGTACTGATTATGATGCGAAGGTGACTCTGAATGTCCCAGCGGTACCTTTATTTCGAGATAAAAATAAGAAAGACAACAAATCTTGCCCCCTCACTCTGTATATAATAGGTTGTGTTCTCGTTGTATTTCCGCATTTTGAAGGTGTCCCTTCCCCATCATCATCGGTTACACGAAGGCGAGCCAAGGTTAAAGAAGGCGATCCATGTGCAGGGTTTGGATCGCTTGAAAGCTCATCTTACAAGATATGAGGAAGGAAAGAGGCGACCATTGTTCAAAGTCGTCTCACCTCGAAATAGGTCGCGAATGGGCGGAAGAGTCGGCCGAGGATTTGCGCTGCCGCGAAGAGGATGAGACATAACGAAGAGTAGAAGAGGCGGCAGAAGGAATTGAGTTTGGATGACGCAAACGATTTATATAATAAAGAACAGACAGGTAGTGCTAATGCTGCACACGTCGGATGTAGGTGACCTATCGCGTTGTAGATCCGAGTTGGGTGTTAGGCGCATCGACTTTGTCTCCATGCAGCGATCTCCAGGCAAGTGGCCGAGATTGACACAGCCATGAAGAGTTTACCGGTTACCCTTTAATCGTCAGTTTTAGGTGTTCGCTCTCTTTTGCACCGCAAAAGGATTAAATAAGCGTTAAATGTGAAGTATTAAAACATCGGCGCTGATACGCACTGATACTTTGCAAATATTAACAGAGGGATCATCTCACGACCGTGACTTGGACGTAGTCATGGAAGCAATCAAGTCAGAAAAACACGACAAAAGGGCAAGCTAAATTATAGCCAGATGTTAATGGTAGGGTTCGTTCACAGAACGAAGCTTGGTTATTTCATTGACAATTTCATAACTGACCCTTCAGGGATTCATAGCTATTTCTGCTTCCGTCTTCGTCTTGAGTGTGAGGGCATGTAACCCTTGGGCAAGTTCGTCCGACAGAGCAGAATAGACCATTCTGTGGCGCTGTATTGTCGACTTCAAAATGTCAGCGCCCTGGAACGGAAAATGTTAATCAAAATTCACCTTCGACTCAAACGCTTTGGAAATGATGTGTACAGTAAAATCTGTGCATAGGTATTTAGCCGAATTCAGCGGGTTTCGTGGTTTGATGGCATGTTTGGACCTACGTGTTTCTCCGTTAGCGGCACCTGGCTCACGCATTGCGGCATGATGGCGGTGTTGCCAAGAATCATTGGTAACTGTGATAGACGTGGGCTGCAAGAGTGTTGTTAACTGGAGAATACCGTGATAATGGTCAGTAAGTTCGGGTTGATGAAAAGAAATCAACACCACCTTCTCACGGATCGCATTTTCCACTGGACCCGGAGGCGAAGTTGAGGTCGTTTGCTGACTATACATGGCAAAGTGTTGTCTGGAAGTGACAGGCGACAATCGAACAAATGTCGAGAGGCGAAAAACTGACATTCCGTCCAATGCGGTAGGTAAGCAAGTGGTACTTACTAATAAACTTTTGGATGACATAATCAATTGCTGACTTAACTCTAGTAATGGAATTTATTTAAGTTACATAGATAAGGAATACAGAGGGATTATATCCACTACTCTAGTTTCGAGCTGGTATCTCTTTCTATAGCAGCGAACTAGTTTCCAGAAGAAGGACGATACCTAGTCTCGTCAGGTCAGATTGATGGAAGATCTTTGGCGCGACTTACTGTGTACGATCTCTGAGATACTCTGTTTTGTCACATCAACAACCAGGTCCGCACACTCGGGTGTCTCGAAGGGTTCATCTACTCCTGCGAATCCCTTGATTTCCCCACGACGTGCTTGGGAATATAAGCCGTGTCGATCCGTCCTCTCACAATGTTCCAAGGGGGTAGCAACGTAAATCAAGAAGAAATTTCCTCCGGAACCCCCTGTTTGCGAAACGGTATCGCGGGCGAGTTGCCTTGACCGTTCCTGGGGAGCAGTAGGTGCCGCAATGACAGCTGCACCTGCCCGGGTGAGTTCTGCTGAAACAAAGGCGATGCGATGTACATGTTCATGGCGATCATCGGACGAGAACCCCAGTTCTGAACATAAATGAATGGAGAATGAATGTTCTATTTGACAAGGGCATGATAGAGAAACTTACCGGATGATAGTTCCTGTCGAACAGTTTCTCCCAACAAAAGAGATACGCTTCGACCGCCTTGCTGATGGAGAGTAACTTGAAGGGCTTTTGCGATTGCATCTTTTCCAGAGTTGTGGAGGCCAGTTAAAAACAGAACGAAGCCTTGCTTTTTCCTTGGGGGATAGCTTTCTCTGAGAACCTTGACGACAGCACTGAATGAAACATAAAAAAAGAGGAGATAATAGACTGTTGATAAAACCTACTCATAACTGAACCAATCGGGGATAGGAGCGCCTGTCCTCAACCGTTTTCGGAGTTCAGTACCTGAAATATCAAGCGTTTGGACCCCTTTGGGAACTTCATCAACAGGCTGGTATTCGTCGGTGGCAGGAAGATATGTCATCTGCTGGAATGGGACCATTTCGATTTGTAGCTCCTCGTGATACTTGATGACAAGATCTTGAGCGTCGTAGGGACCGTAAAAGTCCTTTCCTTGTGAGTTTTTTCCAGGTCCTGCATGATCGCGTCCAACAATAAAATGTGTGGCTCCATAGTTTTTACGAATGATAGCATGCCAGACGGCTTCTCTCGGCCCGGCCATTCTCATGGCAAGAGGTAGAAGAGCAAGCTGTCCCATGCCGTTGGGGTATTTCTGCATGATAGCCTCGTACACACGAACACGCGTGTAATGGTCAACGTCCCCTGGTTTTGTGAGGCCAACAACAGGATGAATTAAGACGTTCTAAAGATTTGTGATGAGTGCGGTGTCGATTAAGATCAAAATGCTGTTAACGCACTGCTCGTCGTTGGCGGGCTGCTCGCACAGTGAGCTCTCTGTGGGCTCGATGCATTGGGTTTCGTGTCTGAAAGGCAACAACCTTTCTCCAGGAAAGTTTTTTGAAATGAGCACGCAATTCTGTTGGGGTATCTAGGATTTATTAGTCCATGTTATTCCTACGTGTTTTTCGAGATGAGCTTACATCTCAAAGCGACATAGTCGAAGTGAGTAGGTGCTTTGATGGCCTGAACCTTTCCACCGACATAGAAATCTTTGACTCGATTCCTAAGGTAAGAAACGGACGGGTGGGCGGGATCATCAGCTCCAAAAACCTGTACTGCCTCTTTGACCCGGTCAGGGGTGTAGATATCCTCGACTAAAGGTGCATGTCAATGTCGCACTAGGATAAATAGAGGGAAAAAAATACCTGTAATGATGGCAAGGGCGTCTTCATCTCGGGGATCCAATAGGGTAATTCGGGATCCAGGTGAGATGGAAAGGCGGTTCAAATCGGTACGGGAAATGTCGAGGGTCACAGGAATAGGGAAAAGGACACCGTTCGCGAGGCGGAGATCGTTAACGACGCTGAAAGTGCATCAATACGCCTCTCCAAGAGGTACTAAATGGGCGTTTACCTTTTGTAGTCGGATTCATTTAGGAAACCCTCAAGAGGGCTGAAACCGCCATTTGTGATGAGTTCTAAATCACATAATTGTCGCTGCAATGTGTCATCGATGGAAAGCGAATAAATGTAAAGGTCTGAGCTTTACCTCAGTGAGAACAAGATGCGGAAGGCTCATGGATTCCTCTCTGAGCTGGGAAGAGATGGATTCATCTCGGGCGACAAGGTCCTAGAGGGTTAAAGGTAAATTGTCAGAAACATGTTACGGGAAGGATATTCACGCGCTTTGAGAATTCCGCCGTGGGGAGCGTTGGACATGGTATCTTGGGTTAGGTAGTTAGGTAGGGGCGAAGGAAGTATCTCCAAAGGCGGAGGTCCTTTTTGAGCTCTGAGCTCTGAACCATTATGGCTTGAGAATCGTCAGCGATCACGCAATTGCGGGAATCCGTTCAACAAGGAGATAATAATATTTTTGATTTGAAATCACGTTCTATTGAGACTCAGACAGATTGCCATACCTATCCCACCTTTTCTCACTTTTTCGTAACTTCTTTTCTGCTTCCCAGTAAATAGCTAACAAGGTCGCTACGGTTACCTGAGTTGGTAATACAAGCGTTCCAGTCCATGCCCTTTGACTCCCGCCAGCTGAACAGTAAATGCCAACATATGTATTATAATGCAGTCAGCGACTCGGAAAATACCTTCATTTCAATTTTACCCCTCGGTACATGTGCAATAATATGCTTGACGCCTTCGTCGGCTTGATATCGGTTTGATACAAGGTAAATTCTTCCATGGATCCAGCAAAAAACGAGATAAATCCATGCGATGGCCGCCATCATCTATGAGCGACTTTCGCAAACTATGAATCATAATATATAGCGATGTGCTGATAAAGGGTTTCGACTCAGACTCAACTGGTCCCCCCTCCAAGAAGCTTCTTATCGAGCACGGTCCTCGCACGGATAGTGAAAACGAATGCTGCAGCGACAATTCAAATCTCTGAGAAGGGATGTGAGGACCTGAAATGAGAAGGTAAATAATGATCGCGACCATGTTTGCTTCGCCGACAACCTGGAAAAGTGCGGAGCACCTAGGCTCATTCGTAGTAGTGATATCATGTGCGCATCAGGCTTCAGTGGTAGTCAGAGTTGTGAATTTTTTCGGAAACAACAATGACCCTCAAAGTACACCGCAATATTAGCGCGTGAGTTCGATCTTCGAAAATCATCCTCTAGAAGTCACCAGTCACCAGATCCCTCGGAATATACGCACAAGTCCAGCCATCTCTGAATCGGATCTGCCTGTGATCTGCCCACGCTTAGCCCACCACTGGAAGTTACCAAGTGCTATGAATATGTTGTCCGACTTGTACACTACCTAAACGATGCGATATATGCTGCTATTATAAAAATACATGACGCGTTGTCCAAAGATACGGTTCTCCACGTAAACCCAACTGATCCCCTTATCGCGGTCCAAAGGTCAACGTCACCGGACTGAGGGCGGACACAATTTCTACATAACTTTGGCAAGCACGGTGACTGCCCATAGGTCTGAAACCCCACCCCACCCATCCACTTGTGCGAGCTTCAAAAATTTGGTCATACACCAATGTCCTCAATCGTCTGGCATTCGCTGGATCATCTCTAGGCGACTGTGCCGTATCCTTGACAAACACCTGTGACATCTTTGTCTGCACAGAGAACGAACCCTCGTAATACGAATCCAGGGAAACCGATGTTTGAGCGAGGTTATTTTGAACCTGCAGTTGGAGCGGAGAGACGGGTACGTTATCTTTCAGGGTTATGTCCAGATTCAAAGGCCCATTGAAGGTCTTCACCAACGCAACGAAACCAGGAGATCCTTTTGACCATTCGGTGGTTTCAGATGAGTCCAGAGTAATATTGGCATTGATCGGACTAAAAAGAAAAAAAAGGGAGAACATAAGTACAATCATTGGGACAATAAATGAATTGATACCTACCTATCTCCTGTATCCAATGTCAACAAAGTCGGTCGTACAGGGAGGTGAGGTCGTGTGAGGAAAATGTCAGTAGTGATGGATCTGTGCAAATGGATCAGATATATAGGTAGTTTGGCGGGTGTGACCAACCCTTTGATGGCATCTAATGTGAGGGCGGCTGTGGCGTTGAATGTCCCATCAATCGGAGCAGCAATATTTTTCACCCAGATCTGAGAGGCTTCTATGAACTGAAATAAATCCCTTCAACACCAAGGCAGTGCAAATAATTATTAGATAATGAAAAGTCAAACCTTGCAAGAGATAGGATAGGCAGCACCTTCCACGGCGAATCGGTTGAAAGTGAGTTTTGAATGAAGATCGCCGAAGGATTGGGAAAATTGCGGAAGGTAGGTCATGAAACTATCCACGGTGGATTTGACTCGAGGCAGGGCGACGTGTATTTGGAATTCCAAATGGTCACCATCATTAAAATCCTTGGGAATCTGCAGAAGAGGTCAGTGCGAATCGTTAGTTGATATACGAATGTCATACATAGATGGAGAGACCCCTATTTGAACCTGTGCGACTAAAACAAACATCTATCCGTTGGCGAAGCTGCTCGCTAGAGTATTTCATGTCAAGAGTAAATTCCACGTCATCTTCGTCATAATCCTTGTTCATGGACACCGAGAGACTACCGTTGAGTTGATCAGTTATAAATGCATTATATGAAATATTTGAGCGAATAGCGATAAGTCCAGTCGGAGCGAGTGAGAAGCGGGCCCTGGAGGAAGTGGGTTAGAAGTCTGGTCCGAATCAGTGGATAACTCGTACTTTGCAAGATTTTCTGAGGACGAGATTGTGTACCACACGTTACATGTTCTGTTAAGATCACTTCCAGTTGGCCCTCCAGTTGTAAGTTGAAGAGGTGTTGGGAGATTGGAACTCTCAACGGCCCAGAGCGATGGTGTGGGCCCAAGCGTCCAAAAAGTAGAGGTAGGGTGTGATTCTTTCCGTGTTTTCTATGACAAAAAAAAATTCAATGACTGGTTTGACATGAGTAATAAAAAAGAGGCACACCCAAACGAGGATTGGAATCACAATAAGGATGGAGAGTAGCACGTAGATAGCAAGAGCATATAGTCCAGCCTTCCAAAATCGTGGGTCCACCTTCCACCGTACAGGAGGTTCGGCAATGGCTTTCCAATGTTGGGCTTCAGAAGTATCATAGTCTGGGAGTGGGGATGTCGAACGGGTGAAGGCTGCCTGGGGATGTCGAAGTGTTAGTCCATTGTAAGTATCTTCCTTGGTCTGTCCGTCTGCCTCTCCATCAAGGATGATCATGATAGACCAGCAACCATCAAAGGCAGTGGCTCGCTATACTGAGTACAGTTCCGCCCTGCTGCTGATAGCCTGTGAGGGCGAGTGAGCTTGAAGGTGAGGTCCCAAAGGAGAATAGTTTCAACGGTTGTTTTACCCGGATATTGACTTATGTAAGCATCTAATGATTTTTAGATAATAATATATCCTGTATATCATTGCGATTTTCATTTTATAATCTTTTTTGTATATGAATTTAACTTCAAAGATCGCCATAAACCGAACTCGGTCCTTTTTCCTTTCCAGATGGACGGAAGGCAGAAAGGACAGCACTGAATGCCTGCCCCAAAGCACTCATAGCCTGTGTAACGTTTTCTTGGATGCTGTCCTTGCAGTTTCGCAACAGCGTCACGGAGTGAGCACAGGCTGCATCGATGAGAGTTCTCGAGGAACTTTCATTGGCAGAAGGGGAATAATTCACCTGAAAGGAGCGTAAGGGGGAAATGAGAAAAATTTCGGGAAAATGCATACTTGATGAGTCGTTGATTTTTCTGTCTCCGTGACAATCTTTTCGGTGACTGACGCATCCAGCTCTCGCCATATCCGTCGGAAGTCCTCGACCGCAGCAAGGCTTTCGCTGAACCTGAAAAGCGTGTTCATAAGAGCAACCACTTCTGACCGGTGTAATAAGTTGGAGTTTGTGTGGGGACTGGAAAAAGGTTAGCTTAATGACATGATGCTCGGAGAATTCCCGTACTCCAAAGCCTTTTCATCTAGTTCAAACAAAATTTTCAACGCTGTGGCGATGCCGGTAGTCTGGACCTTGCCCCACAAGCGACACTTATCACAGCCCACGCAATCCATGATGCGAGTGACATTCCGGAAATGTGTCTTGAATTCCTCCTTTAGTACCTGAAGTAGACCATGAGCTAATGAACGCAGAAACAGAAATCCACATACATTAGCATTTTCGCCTCGGAATAGAATGGTTTCGTCGAAGCTTCCTGCTTGTTTCGCAATATTGATGACGTTGGTCAGCGTACTCAGAGTCTCTGCATCGTCTTCATGGTTCCCAGATGAACAGTAATCAAACGCAGAAAGGTAGGGACCTAAACGCGCGACCGCACGGAGCAATAGGACGGTATCAAAGTAGACGTATTGAAGGCGTTCTGGGTACGACGCGACCCGGCTGATAAAGCAATTAAGGTTCGGTTGCTTTCAAGGTCTGGTAAGCCAAGTACGAATAGAGAAACAATGAAAGGGCCAACCCATTGTCCAGTGGTTTGGTTGAGATACTCATGACAAACGTGAGTTGATATTGAAGCATGCAGACCTAGGAGGATGGGTAAGGATTGGCATAGAATATAGAGGCAGAACCCACCGGATATGACTTTATAGTACACCCTCTTCTCCAGACAGTGTGGGTCCGATTCTTGCCCATCCTCGTGAAGGACTTCAATCATGGTATCGGGCAGAGAAACTGGCGCGGGAGATTTGCCGGCCATGAGGTTGAGTTCGGAAAGCCCGAAACAGTTTTCCTCGTATATTGATCTCCAGACACGGTGTGCGTCTTTGCCAGAATAGCCTGTGTATCTCTCTGGGACTAGTCGAAGATCAAAATAATCACCCTCTGCATCACAAATGAGGAATGGCGGGGACACATCGAATAGCGTGAAGACATACCTGTGTTATCGTCGAGGAAACAGAAATCAGAGTCCCGGTAATAACAGCCAGGTAAAGAGTGACGCTGGATTCAAGTTGGGGTAAGTGCTATATCCAGTTAAGGACTGACATTGCACACCTTGTCGATTGAAGACGGATCGACTTCACTCAAGGCTTTTGCGCGCCATTTCTCGGGGACGTCACTCTGTCTTACGTTGATATAAGGGGAAGAGAGGGTTTAAGGAAGCACTCACCTCGTCCACAGAAGTTATTGCGCATCCCGGGTCATTACAAGAACCGTGGTCCGGCCAAAATGGGCATTCGCGGTATAGATCCACCTGGGGTTCGACGGTGATTCGGAAAAGAATTTGAGCAAGAGACAATAAAAGTACCTGAAAGTATCTGAAGAAGGGCATATGAACGAGGTTCGAGAGGTTGCTAAATAGTTCGTCGTTCACACTCTCTATCGTTTCGTAGTCGCACATAGTCGTCTCTATTGGGCCTGTGAGCTAGTCAACACTATATTGAGCACTGAGAATGAAGCTTGAAGAAACAGGTTCATACTACAGAATTATGACAGCTGGTGTGCTTTACTGGTTGGTGTTCCAGTACTTGTTTTATTTGGCCTTTGCGCACCAGCGTTTCCGAGAGGAAGGAGTCCTGGGCATTGACCGACCAGCGGAAAGCAGGGAACAAGAGGGCAACTGCATATAATCGGCAAACTGAGCGTGTCTTCATCGGGGGGTTTTCGAAAGTCGATGTCGACTACAAGGATGACAAAGTTCCACGTCCGGGCAGGAAGGACGTGGAAAGGGAGGCAATTAGCAGCGGTCACGTGGTAAAAATTGGTTAGATTGTTTCCTTATTTGCCACCGACCCCCGAACAAAATATGCTGTGGAGAAGGTGGCCGCAAACTATAGTGCAAAAAATAATAATAATGAATGGATGGGGTTTACCAGGGTCTAGAATATTTTTCCGAAGAGAGTGAGCGAGGCTTGAATTGCCACGTTGGCCAAGTCCCACGGTGCGAGGGTAGAAAACGAGCAGAGTTCTTTGGTTTCTCCAACCACTGTACTACGATTCCAGGCTTCCCCCCCGTCAAGGCTTCTCGTTCCCCGGACACCCGTCATCATGGCTCTATCCGCTGCCGACCTCCAGGTCAAGATTTACCTTTCGTTAATCCACCGTCTTCTGACACTTATATAGAAGAAACACGAGCTTGAGGGCGCTCCTGACCCTTTCCCGTCGATCTCACAACATACTCCCGCAAAACCTAGGACACCCCACCACACCCTCCCATTGGATACCGAATCAGAGGACGCTTTCCCCACGCTTCCCTCAGCCACTCCTGCATCCTCCGCGCCTTCCAACTCTGCATGGGGCTCATCCACGGGCCCTCGTATCAAATCTACTGTAGCCAAGGCCCCCGTTTTCACAGATTCCTTCACTTTGTCGGCCATTGACCTGACCAACTCTGGCAAAGATGGGAAACCAGCATCCCTTGGAGAAGTTATCAAACAGGTTATTGCAAAGTATAAGGTCAAGGTAGAAGCCAGCGCAAACCAAAAGGCCCGTCAAACCACCTTCCACGTCAAGGCTGAATCCCAGAAGGAACTTGACAAGGCCAAACGTAGCCTTTTGGCTCTCCTGAGCCCAGTGGTATGTTTGCCATATTCTGTTTTCGCCAGCCAACTATCTATAATTATTTTAGGTTACTCTTGTCATCAATGCACCGGCGTCAACTATTGCTTCAATCATCGGCCCTAAGGGTAAGATCTCATCATAATCTTCTCACGCGAGTCTAATCACCCCCCAGGCGCGACTTTAAAACAGATTCGCGACCAGACCAGCGTTAGAGTGGACATCCCCAGGAGAGATCCAGCTGCACTCACTGGTAATGGACACCCAAATGGAACAATCAATGGCAAAGATGATGATGACGAAGACGAGGAACCAACCATCCCGGTCACCCTCGTCGGACCCCAGCCCCTTGCATACGAAGCTCAGGCTTTACTAAAGCAGATCATCTCCTCCAAGACCTCCAAGAGCACCCAGCGCGTCCGCGACATTCCTGTCCATATCCTCCCATTCATTGTGGTTCGTCGGGCCCTTTTCCTTTCCGCCGCTCAAGGCGGAACCGTCAGTCTCGCTTTGAACTCTGATGCCCGTGAGATTACGGCTAGCGGAGATCGCGAGGCTGTTGTGACTATCGTAGAGTCCATTAAACAGACCATCGAGACCTTCAAGACCTCCCTCACCTCGGTTACACTCTCCCTTCCCAAGAAACAGCACCGTCTTCTCATTGGACCGGATGCCGATGCTGTCATGGCCAAGAGTAACTGTGCAGTTGTGGTTGGGAATGGTGATGAATCTGGCAATGAAGTAACTGTTTGGGGCCGGAGCTCTGATCTTCCGGCTGGACTTGGTGCTGCTCTATCTCAGGCAAATTCCCGGCACATTCACGAAATAATCCTCCCCGGACCCATCCTTCTTTCCAAGCAACTGGCCACATACCTCAGTCGTATTCAGTACGCCAAGACCGTCAAGGACAGGCACCCCGCTGTCGATATCTATCTTCCATCCCCGGATGCAACCAGTCCATCTCTCAGCGTCGATCTGGTTGGTCCCGAGGCAGATGTGGGTGTTGTTGTCAAGGAGTTTTCAAAACTCCTTGATTACTTGACTGGCGGTACTAAGGAAATAGATGTCGACTGGCTTCTCCATCGCGTGATTATTGGTAAAAACGGCAAAAAGTGAAGTCTTTTCTGTAGTTCTTTCCATTATCTCACTTAATTTTCAGGTTGAAACAATTCCACGAGGCCCACAATGTTCATGTTTACTTCCCTAACGAGTCATTGGAATCTTCGCATGTCCTCTTGGTTTATGACCCTTTAACCCTGGGAGTCTCTCCCTCTCCTGATGAGAAGAAAAAGCACCTGGACGATGTCGCAAGGGAGATTCTGAAATGGGCTCGCGATGCTGCTGATGTTAAGACTGAGGTTGTCTCGGTAGAGAAACGCTGGCATGAATTTGTCGTTGGCAATGGTGGAACCACTTTGAACGCGTACGTTTGTTTGTTAAATTCGTGGACCCCAAACTAATTTCGATCAGTATCATCGGAGAAGATACCACCCTTTCCATTAAGGTTGGATCGGAGGCTGCCGACCCGTCAACTGAGGATGTTATCCTTGTCCGTGGTGTCAGCGGGGACGTCGACCGCGCCGTCAAAGAGATTCTCAAGATCGTCGAAGATGCCAAGAACGACGAGATAGTCAATAGCCACGTAAGTTTCCCCTTCAAGTTTGAATCCTGAAAAGAAAGCCGTCACGATCGTTATTTAATAGTCAACCGAGTTCGACGTTGACAAAGAATATGTTGGCCGAATCGTTGGTTCTCAAGGCTCTGGTGTGAACAAGCTTCGTGATCAGCTTGGTGTCAAGGTTGATGTATCGGACGATGTTGATGAGAAGGAAAAAGAGGGTGGTAAGAAAAAGAAAGTTGTTCACCAAAAGTCCAGGGTCAAGGTGAAACAAATTGCCTCATCAAGTCGGCACCTCTGATTGGTTGTTTAAAGATCACTGGACGCAAGGAGAACGTCGAAGAGGCCAAAAAGCGTATCCTTGCACAGATTGAGCGCCTCGTAAGTTCATTCCAAGAAGCTGAAAATCGGTGCTTACTCTTTTCTTGTGTAGGCCGATGAAACCTCGGAGATACTCAAGATTCCTGCGCAGTACCATTCCTCTCTTATTGGCCAGAGTGGCAAATATGCCATTCGTCTCGAGGAAAAATACTCTGTGAAGATCACTTTCCCTCGTCAATCTTCTGAAAACGGTGAAGGAAAAACAAGGGAACAACTCAAACCCGACGAAGTCCTTGTGAAAGGTGGAAAGAAAGGTGTTGCTGGTGCCAAGTCTGAGTTGCTCGACGTACGTATTTTTTAAATCCCTTGTCTATTTATTTCGCCTCATTCGTTCATCTAGGCTGCTGAATTTGAGAAGGAATCGAACAATGTCCTCAAGTTCACGGTTCCGACTCGTTCCGTCGCCCGTATTCTCGGCAGGGGTGGTGCATCTATCAACGAGATCAAGGACGACACTGATGCCCAAATCGATGTCGAAAAAGGCTCTGAGGACAACGGCACCACTACTGCCATCACCGTTCGTGGCACTAAGAAGGCTGTGGCTGCTGCTAAAGCTGCAATCATGGCCATTTCGGATCAAATCGGGGAGGAGACCACTGCTTCAGTTCCAGTTGATAGTCAATTCCATCGTTCCATCATCGGTGCAGGAGGACAAGGCTTGAAAGAGCTCATCGCCAAGTGCGGTGGCCCTTCTGATCCTAAACTTCAAGCCGGTTTGATTAGATTGTATGGTATGCCTTTACCTCTAGGATATCTATTAACCCATCCTTGTTAGCCCCCGTCAAGGCGAACCTTCGGACGACGTTCGTATTCGTGGCGAACCCAAGCTCGTGGCCAAGCTCAAGGCTGAGTTGGAGCAAATCGTTGCCACCTTGCGTGACCGAGTCATCCTAGCCGTGGACATCCCCGCACCACAACATCGCGCTCTTATTGGCCGCGGTGGCCAACATCTGAACGACTTGCAAGCCAAGTTCAATGTACAAATTCAATTCCCCGGTTCTCGCTCTTACAATCATGTTGGAGAGCCTGAAAACCTTGCCGACATGAGCGAGGTAGATCCTGCTAACCTTGTTAAGGTGTCTGGCTCTCGTGCCGCTTGTGAGAAAGCTGTTGCAGACCTCAAGGTACTCTCTTCGTTTATTTAATTGCTTATTTTCTTTGTTCTAAAGGTCGTCTTTTTCGAATTACCAGAGTAGTGTCAAGGGTCCTATCACTGAAGGTCCGACCAGCACAATCGCTGTCCCCCTGAAGTACCACAATGCCATCTCTCAACAAGGCAGCTTCTTCAGGACCCTCAGAACGTTTGGCGTGCAAGTGGAACACTCTTCTCAACCTCAAATGTCTGGTGTACCTGTTCGTCCAACTCCTGAGGCCCGCATTGACGATGCAGACGCAACGTTGGGTGAGCCCGAATGGGAAATCGTCCCCAACTACCAGGATGCTGAGGATGGTGACTCTACTTGGACATTGAGGGCTCGCGATCAAGCCGGATTGGACAGGGCAGAGAACCTTATTAAGGAGGCCATTATGAATGCTGGCCGCATGTCCCATGTCGGTTTCCTTACCATGCCTGACCGTTCAACATTCCCTAGGATTGTTGGTGTCAAAGGTTCCAATGTGGCCCGGCTTCGTAATGAAACCGGTGCGGAGATCATAGTTAGCCGTGAGAACAGTACTATTGTCATTATTGGTAAGTTCCAATCTTCATCATAGTCAATGAATTTTCACCTTTTTTTCTCAGGTTCTGAAAGCGAGATTCACTCCGCCAAGGATGCCATTATAAGGATGGTATCGAATTCAGGTCGCTCTCGTCGCCACGATTGATAGGCCTTACAATCTAATCTTAGTTTTACATGTGGATTTTGCAAATGCATGGGTACTGAACATCTGGATGGATTGTATATAATAAGAATTATGGAATATTGCAAGTCAACAGAAGATGTTAACTGAGACTTTGTTAACGGTCATCGTCTAGAGGAATTCCGTCGATGTCATCAGCAATGGGTTCACCATCAAGGTCATCATCAACATTATCCTGCCTCGATTCGACCAACGGCTCCCCATCGATATCATCCACTGGTACTCCATCGATATCAATATCTTCGACAGGCTCTCCGTCAAGATCACTACCTCCTTTCCCATCACTGCTGACATCCATTGGCTCTCCGTCACTCGCATTTCCAGAACTAATTCCAACAGGGTTGGTTTCTGAAGCGATTTGGAATGTACTAGACTTGAAACGAGAAGAAAAGGATTCGGTCAGAGGCAATGGGGAGGCCGTGGCTTCTTCCTTTGTGATTTCAGGACGAACAACAGCACCTTCCAACCGCGTTCTGAGTTCCAACGTAAATTCGGGAGGGAAAACAATCCAATCTTCCCATATGTCTACAACCGTCGTAATTTGTTTCTTGAACAGGTCCGCCGTAATCCGCCCAGGGAATGAGTGGTAGATATTAGCGAGGTGATCAAACACGATGCCAAGTCGTGCCTGGAACTCCTGACGATATTTCCAGGCATTGGGAACTGAAGCCGCTGAATTATGGAGAATATCACAAATCAGGTGCAGCCGAGCAACTTTACGAGGAACTGCAGTTCCGTCGACAAGTAACGATGCAATAATTATATCCGCAACCTTCAAGCAAAAAGTGTCAACGCATGGCATATAGCCACGAGAGGGGTGGATATACCTCATGAGCAGCCTCGGCATGTTCGAGACTGAAAGTCATGCACCGTGCAATTTCGCCTCGCTTCCCAGACAGGGCTCGCAGCATTGCTTCAAACCGATGCCGAGATGAACTGGTGAGAGCATTCTTCCGTGATTGTTCCCGTTCTGCTTCTTCAGCAGAATCGCTAGAATAAACAGAATTGTATCCCTGTAGATGGCGTCAGTACTGGAAAACAACGAGTATATAGATAGAAAATGTACATCATCATCGAAAGCCGGTTTGAGAGGTTCTTCAGTTTCAACGAGGCCCCTGTAGTACGCATGTCTTCGATGCTAATGACCTTAAGCAAAGCAGTCCAGAGAATGGTTCAGGTAGCTTACATCACGTCGCAAAAGGAAGTTGTATTTTGGGTTGGATTTTTCTCGGTCACGAAGAATTTCCTCGTACTTTATGTCATGGTCCTTAACCTCGGCGGCCACAGCCCGAATAAAAGTGTCTGTTACAGTTTCCCCGTCGTCATGCAAAGTACGTTGAGGACTGCGTGAATACCCTCGACGTGGCGAGCGGCTGGGGGAGCTGTCATATCGATGTGACCTGTTATAAGATTCATACCGCCGAGCAGAGCGAGGCCGGTCCCTGTCTCGCGAGGGGCTCCTAGAACGCCGCGAATGATACCGAGAGTCGCGAAATCGGTGAGTGCGGTCGGGTGAGTGACTCCGACTCCTGCTTCGGCTCCGGCTACCTCGCATCTTCGTCGATGTAGCAACTGAGAGAAGAGGTTAATCATCTTCAAAAAAAAAAAAAAGTAATATAAAAACCATATAGAGGCTTAGCTGCTATTGGGACAGCCTTGCTCCAGCCAACACGCAGAACAGACCCTCCCCAGTCGTACCCGTCGAACTCCCGGAGAGCGTTTTCGGCATCTCTTCTTGTCATAAATGAAACAAAACCGTTGAGCCCGGTGTTCTTGGATTTTCTTGAAGCTGTCATGTCAGCGCCGGGGCCTAAGGTGGCGTCAGACCGTGGCCACATAACTTTTACCTGGTTGGCGGTCAGATAAATAAACACTGAAAACCAGACATAACTACCGATCCAACGGGTCCTGCTCGTGCAAAGAATTTACCAAGGCCAGGTTCTGTAACGTGATGTGGTAAATTCGCAACAAACAGGTTGGTTGTCTGAACCCATTTTCAGAGAATTTTTTTTTTTGAAAGCTACAGTTTACATACCTGTGGGTCGCCTCGATCCTTGCTCCCACTCTGCCCGTCGTATGCAGCCATTGCTGTCACTGATCTGCCATGACCAGGACCTACAGGATCAAGTTAGAAACTAGACTGCATGCCATGTACAAAAAGGACGAGATGTACCATGTCGAGAGTATTTAGCCTCACGTTCAGCTTGATCCCTGTCAACGGGTTAGTATGCAAATTAGGACAAAATCTTAAGAGGTTACCTTTTTATTTCCTCCAAAAAAGAGTCCATGGCCCTCTTTCCTTTTGGTTTCGGGGGGGGAGGGACGGGAGGTGACTGCGACTGTTTCCGCATATAGATCAGCACTTCCTCAGGGCGCAATAGAGGCAAAGCTCACCCTCAGTCGTGCACGTCGTTCTGAGGGCGGAATGGACGGAGCATAGGCCGTGTTCGAGTCCGCTTTCACAAACCCAGAGCCTCCTTTCTTCCTAGTGACCTCGCCCCCTTCAAATGCGTCCAGGAACTCGGCGTATGCCTGAGCAGCGTTCGCTTCTTCTTCTCGCTTCTTCGCATCTGCAGCCTCCTGATCTTTCTCCCTGCGAGATTTGCGGACCTTCCCAGCAGTATAATGTGACAGCTTCATGTCGTCAACGGGTTTTTGCTGTGTTTGGAGGTGAATTGTAAGTGACAGCTACGGGAGAGGAAATAACTCTGTCCGTCGCACTAAAAACGAGGTATCATCCTCATCATTGTCAAAGAAAGCAGCGAGTTTTGTTTTTGTTTTATCCATTGACAGGTAGGAAGGGATATTAGCCGAATGGGTTAGGTCGCAAAGCGTAGTAACTTTTGAATAGATCGCAAGAGATAACAGGACGATGGGGGGTCAGATAGCGCTGTGCACCAGGGGGTTTTCCGTAAGAGGGAGATGTAGAAATGAAAATATGTTGTCGAAGTTAGAGCCTCAGGAAGTGTTAGTAATCGGAGCCCGAAATCTGCCGCGTCGGCATGAAGAAAGCTCAGTAACATGAAATTGGTGGCAAACTACCAATCCCGAAAACAAAATGGGTGCGTGGTGCATTGAAAGCTAAAGTAAAACAAAATGGTAAAATGAATGCAAGTATTAACTCGACTCCTCGACCAACGACATTCATCGAAATCACATCATCATCAAACTACCCAGTCCGCCTTGAACATATGCCATGGGTTTCATGGGAGGATGTGGTGAAGCTTCGAATTGTGTGTATTCCAGATTGCCCGCAGCATCAATCCGGATCTGAGTGAACATTGGCGTTTCACGAATTTATAAGAGAATGGCCACTTACAAATGCTCCTTTGTTGCCAGACTGGTCGACATAATTTGGTGCAGAGAATACCTATTCGGAGAAAATGGAATGAATCAACGGAAATTTATGGGAATTGTGAAAAATGGGATCCATACAGTTGTGCACAGGCCCTCGTGTTCAATTTCATAACCATCTACAGTAAACAGTCAAGTTAGAGAAGAAATGATAGCGTGATTTACCCACTTTGTCGGACTTCATGACTACGGATGACTCCAGCAATGCCGTTGAGGGTGCACCATCGCTTTGTCACATCGGGTCCGAACGCGATACCAACGCCCTGAAGAAACATGTTTTATGTAAAGAACCTTATCTGTCCACCACGCAGACGTACACGTTTACTTGGACCTCTACCAGGTTTCTCTTGAGGGTCAGTCCATAACAGCTGAGCGACATTTTCTGTCAGTTATAAATAAGGTCGAATAGACCAAAAGTGTACCTCGCCTGCGAGCACCAGTTGTTAATAAGTATTAGATCGGTCGTGAAAAGAATAACTTACACATGAGTCCTTCTTGCCCAGGTTGCCGCCCAATTCGATCTAACGTCCGTATGTCGTTCAAAGTTACCCCGTCTTTGCTGAAGAGACCCCCATGAACAACAAAGAAACGTTTCTTCCCTTCTAGTGAGAGAATTGCCTTCTCTTTGGATGTCGGAGGTTTGGTTGCATTAACAAGCGTTGCCAACGGTACTAGAGACAGGATGTTAGTAAATACTTTTGTTTGAAAACCTTTAATTTGTTACATGTGGTGAAGACATGTGCAAAAAGCTATAATGTCGTGAATTCCAGATGCCTTGCGAATGTTTGGGGAAAGTCATACCTTATAAGCCTGTTCTCCATGCTTGTGCTTTGCTTCCCCTTCGAAACCATACGTCCGATTCATATCTTTAGCTTCGTGATTACCTCGATTGATGTACATATATTTAGGATATAGCCCTGTCAGGTAATTGTCAATTATCACAGCACAGGGGAACATAACGACTCACATTTATATGCAAAGGCGAGTAGGATAACTTCGATGGACCATGATCCTCGATCAACAAGATCCCCATTCATTAGTAAATAGTGCTTCTCAGTTGGCGGACCTGTCAGGGAGAACAGGTGTAGAACGTCGTAGAATTGTCCTGGGAGTAGTTATAGGATACCCAATTATCCAAACAACGCAACAGACATACCATGAACATCGCCAATGACATCGCACGTCACACCTTCCTCAATATCTACGCTCACCAGACTCTCTTCCTTTACAAACTGGTCGTGTGCACCAATTACAATTTCCCATGCGTATCGTTTGGGAAGTGTCTTTCCTTCTTTAAACCATTGGATCATTTGTTGCAAGAACTCTAGTGTCATGTAGAATGTGCCATTTTCTGTTGGGAGTTTGGGACCAGCATAACCGTCATCTACTTCACATCCACCTGCAACGAGATTTCAGCAGATGTCTTGTGAGGAGAGCAAATCCTCACCTTCAGCAATGATCTCTCGACACCTCACGACTGGGTTCTTCTCTCCTTCAACCTCGATAGCCTCAAAGGGAGAGCGTAAATGTTTGTGCGCAAGGTAATTTCGTGAGCCTCACCTTCTCAAATTCTATCTTGCGAATCAACTTTTGCGTTGACAACATTTGCGCCCGCACGGTGTCATTCTTCGGCTCGAGAGCTAATATCTTCTTGAAATCCGCCACGGCAGCCTGGGGTTTCATTATTTGCATGTGGCATGTTGCTCGCCTAAAAATACGATAAGACTTCGGATGTCCTTCACGAGTGTAGTAAGGTCACACCGATAGTAAGCTTTCGCGTATTGGGGATCTAGAAAAATAGCCTGTGCTATAGAATGTATCAGAACCTGTATAATCTGCCGGGGACAATAAACGCACTCGCGTCAGTGAGGGCATATCCGTACTCTTCCAACTTCATTCGCGCATACGCGCGATTACACCATAACGTGGGTTCGTTCGGATTCTTCTCTATAGCTTCAGAGTAAAGTAAAGCTGCGTTTTTAAAGTCATGGGCTAAGGAGAACTTGAGGCTCGTAAATAACTGGAATTCCTGGGTGATTACTGACAAGTGAAAGCCTTATTTGCCTCTGATTTCAGCCGGATGGCTTCTTGCTTGTCTTCTTCTGTAACTCCATTCGTGAGATGAAGATTCCCGAGCTCAGGAGACGGTACAGAAGAAGGAGGAGTTGAGGCTTCCAAGGAGGGGGAAGATGATTGATCGCTCATTACTACGGTATGTGCGGCTAAACTTGCAATCGTTAACCAATCTTTTCGCGGGACAACTTGAGCCAATCAAAATATTTGAATAAACACGATTTTCCCTAGGAATTATCCAAGAACCATAATGCCATCTCCAAATTTAAAGAAATTTGGAGAGCATATATTATGAAGATTTAATGCATATTTATTGTGGCAAAAGAATTCTCCCTTAAATTTAAATTCAATATTTAAGCTTTGAGTGTATCATTACACAAAAAGAGATAGTTTCCAACTGTACTAAATTATTCCTTCATGAGTAAATCCCTAGTAACCGTGGGCATCAGAGAGAATCATATCGCAGAACAGATGACCAGTCTTTAAAGGGTATATAGAACACAGATATTGCACCAGGCAATGGACTGCGTCAAAGTAAGTAGAAAAGTCATAACAGATAAATGATCCAGCAACGTTAGGTTGCTCTGCAACATTTCATGGAATCGATCCAAGTACGATTAACCACACCTGTCAAGGTTGAAGTATTTACCCAGGCGTAGTGTCTGGTCGTAAGAGTTGATGTTCTGACACCAGCCATTGAAGAATTGATGCAGGCTATGATGGAAGCAATTAGACTCATTTGTAGCTTTGTCGACATCAAACTCACTAGTCTCCGTTGTTCTGGCAACGGCAGCAGGATGAGGTCGCGGCAGCAAATGCCTTGGACTTTGTCAAGCCCCTGTGCCAGCCATTGTAAGTGCCGACACTCAACAAGACATTGCCGCCATTGCTCTGGAGAGTATTTGCAAAGTACTTGGTAGCAGTACGGATGTTGAATTCCTAAACATAGGGTATCAAACATTAGCAAGTGGTTAAGCAGGGAATCAACTTACAGGTTCCCTGCAGTTTCCGCCTGGAGCACCACCACATTTTTCACGAGTGATTTGCATTAGACCCTGTTCTCCAGCTCCACCGACAGTCTCAGGATTGCAGCTACTCTCTTGCATGGCGAAAGAAGCCAAGATGATCGGAGGAATACCATACTGGTTGCCGTACTTCTCGAAGATCCAAATAAACCTAGAGCAGGCCTTGAAGGGGCTGGAGGGGGACTGGAGAGCAGAGGACAGCGAGTGGGTCACTAGATCCTTAACGCGAACGAAAGGTGGTTGCCATCCACCAGCAGTTTCAAAACCACAGTTCAACCAATCAATGTGACCGTTGGGGCCAGAGAATCTGGTGATCTCCCCTGTAAAGCAGGGATTAAGAGAAGGGATGATCTGGGGTACACCAACACGTACGAGTAGCCCGGCTAGGACCACAATTGGAATTAACACTGATGATCCCACTAGCGCCAGCTGGCTTGGGAGGCGCAGCCGCCTTGGTGGCTTTGGAGTTCGTGTTAGATTTGTGCGCAACAATGTTATCAGGAGTCTGGGATGAGATGAGACGAGGCAAGAACAGAGAAGAAAGGCTAATTTACAGTTGTGCCATTTGCCTTCTTATTGACCCGATTGGGGCAGCGTTTTTCGGGAGCTCGGGCTTCCAAACTGTGAACCAAACGACTATGGCGAGCTGAGATCTCGAGATTGCGATGGGGAACACTGGCACCGACAGTGATTATAGATAAAAAGAGTGCGAGGATTGAGGTTATGAGCCTCATTGTGCTGAACGAATGACTGACAAGAAAGACGTGAAGGAGGCTTGGTGATAAACTTGAACAAATACGTCTTGGCATTATATGAAACGGGTCACAAAACGGGCGGTGCCGTGACAGGATGGCGGCGGTGCATGAGAGCGTCGAGTCATCTGAGAGTGTTTGTTTTGACTTGTTAGGGATAGATGGGCCCCGCTGACTCCCCCGGTAGGATCCAACAGACTCAGCCAGCAGTCATAAATTACTCGAATCCCGCCGCCCAACAAGAACGCTCTCTGTCAACCTCCTGCTCCCAACTTCAACGCCACCTTTTTTTACCACATAGTCTTCTGGTCCTCAGATAGACTTTGTGCAGGGATCGTCCAAAGTCACTGACTCTGGACATCCACAACTGAAAACCGCAACTACGATGTCTTCAATACCTACACCAGTCCTGGCCCAACAAGGCCCACTTCTCGCTCTTTTCTCTGTTTTCTCTGTTTCCTTTTCCAAAGCCACCCCCATCCATGTTTATTCCTACACTACCTTGAACTGACTTTTGTTCGATTCCGCCGTAATCCCAACTCACTGCTCTTGCCTATAAAATACAAATGCACTCATCCACCCAGCTCATAGCCCAAAGGGCCCCTCCTGCCACCAGAACCAAAGCCCGTTGGCAGCCGTATTCTATAATTCCATCATCTTCAACCCTCCCATTTCGATCTCCCATGGCTCCCTATCTAAATACCCCCATTCCATCTGTACCATCATCCCCACCTATTGCCAACTCGTCTTGTGATTCAACCCGAATACGCCCCCTTCAACTATCCACAACCGCCCAACCCCCCAAGGACTCTTCTCAGCGCGACATGTCAAAACAGAGATTTGCGATTGGTTTAATTGGTCGGTCCATAATTTAGGCCCTCCTTTCCCTTGCATTGACGCCCGTTGTGTAGATCAAGCAGTTACCACAATATCTGACATCTGGCGCCCACAGGATGTTCCTCGGGTTTTCCTCGCCCCAACGAAAGGCACAAGCCTCATCAACGTAACCGCACCGAATTCAAATCCCTCGAGCCAACAAATGCCAGGTATCAAGACTAAACCATTCTCATCGCCCACTCCACCATCAACACCATCAACAAAGCCCTCCCCTTTCCCACCACCATCCATCCCACCAACCTCCAAACCATCATCGTCTCCCGTAGACCCTCTCATGCCATCTGGCGACGCAGAAAATCTGCTCCCGATGAAAACCTTTGTCCATGAGGTTCTTAGACGCTCCCGGACTTCGGGAAATATCCTTCAAGCCGCTCTATGCTACCTCGAAGCTATTCGTTCCAAAGTTCCGGAAATATTACAGCAAGAAAGGATGGGTATCAGAGCTCATTATCAACCAGATACCCTGATTCAAGCTGCGACGGACGCCGAACTTGTGCGTGAAGCTGAGCTTGCTGTGTTGGAGGAAAGTTCCGTTA
>Ga0307509_10001857_pt1 | contig 34931 bp, 32 predicted proteins | sample 10_EM_MG_FD_202245 | JGI IMG/M metagenome (GOLD analysis project Ga0307509, IMG submission 202245) | Populus trichocarpa ectomycorrhiza microbial communities from riparian zone in the Pacific Northwest, United States - 10_EM | ecosystem: Host-associated > Plants > Roots > Unclassified | place...
GGACGAGGTCAACCCTGATACGCCAGATAACCACGGTCAAACACCGCTCTGCTGTGCTGCGTATAACGGGCACGAGGGAGTGGTGAAAATGCTTCTCGAACGGGATGAAGTCAACTCCGATAAGCCACACTCCAACGGCCGAACACCGCTCTGGTGTGCTGCGTATAATGGGCACGAGGGAGTGGTGAAAATGCTTCTCGAACGGGACGAAGTCAACCCCGATAAGCCACACTCCGACGGCCGAACACCACTCTTGTGTGCTGCGTATAATGGGTGCGAGGGAGTGGTGAAAATGCTTCTCGAACGGGACGAGGTCAACCCTGATACGCCAGATAACCACGGTCAAACACCGCTCTGGTGTGCTGCATATAACGGGCACGAGGGAGTGGTGAAAATGCTTCTCGAACGGGACGAAGTCAACCCCGATAAGCCACACTCCGACGGCCGAACACCGCTCTGGTGTGCTGCGTATAATGGGCATGAGGGAGTGGTGAACATGCTTCTCGAACGGGACGAGGTCAACCCTGATACGCCAGATAACAACGGCAGAACACCACTCTTGTCTGCTGCGTATAACGGGCACGAGGGAGTGGTGAAAATGCTTCTCGAACGGGACGAAGTCAACCCCGATAAGCCACACTCCGACGGCCGAACACCACTCTTGTGTGCTGCTGATAATGGGTGCGAGGGAGTGGTGAAAATGCTTCTCGAACGGGACGAGGTCAACCCTGATACGCCAGATAACCACGGTCAAACACCGCTCTGGTGTGCTGCATATAACGGGGACGATAGAGTGGTGAAAATGCTTCTCGAACGGAACGAGGTCAACCCCGATAAGCCAGATAAGGACGGCCAAACGCCACTCGGGAACGCTGCCCGGAATGGCCATGAGGGAGTGGTGAAAATGCTTCTAGAGCGGGACGAGGTCATCCCTGATACGGCAGATAACGACGGCAAAGCACCACTCTGGCTTGCCGCTCAGAAAGGGCACGAGGGCGTGCTGAAAATGCTTCTCGGGCTAGACGAAGTCAACCCTGACAAACCAGATAAGTACGGCCGAACCCCACTCTGGTGTGCTGCTTGTAATGGGCACGAGGGAGTAGTGAAAATGCTTCTAGAACGCGACGGGGTCGACCCCGACAAGTCAGATAAGGACGGCCAAACGCCACTCACCTGTTCCGCTTCGAATGGGTACGTGGATGTAGTAAAATACTTCTCGAACGGGGCGATATTCACCCCGACAAGCCAGCTCCCACCGGCATAACACCACTATCCTATGCCGCTTTGAAGGGGCACGTGGGAGTGGCGAGAATGCTTCTCGAATGGGTTGAGGTCAATCCCGATCAGGCAAATATTGACGGCCGAACACCGCTCTTATGCGCCGCTTGGAATGGGCACACGGAGGTGGTGAAAATGCTTCTCGAACGTGACGAGGTCAGCCCCGACAAGCCAGATAATGACGGCAGAACGCCTCTCTCGTATGCCGCTGGGAATGGGTACGCGGGAGTGGTGGAAATACTGCTTGGAAGGGACGATGTCGACCCTAGCAAACCAGATGATTTTGGCCAAACACCACTTCGGATGGCTACTCGGCACGGTCACACAGACGTATTGGCACTCCTACAGCCCGGGGGTCGCCCCTTGTGACCCCAAATTTCTATCTTAATATTCGCTTCAATTCCTTTCTGGTTCTAAGCTTTGGAATGCCTTAAGAGCATGCGGTTATGGGGTTCTGCGGATATGCTGTTCCACGAATATGTGAATATGTGGATATGGTGTTGATATGTGGATATGCAGATAGGTGGATACATTTGGCTCCGATACGTGCCGTTATGGGGTATTTAGCTTCATAGTCTCGAGCCACCCGGCACCTAGCAGCGTGTTTTTGTTTTCACCCCATATTGGTAGGCACCGGGCACTAGTTTTTAGTTTCATTCATACCCATCGCCATTTGGGCATGATGTATCGGGTATTTGGTTCCGTAATGTTTATTCCCTATTTTACCCATCTCCTTAGACAAACGAGGATAGGTTTTTGGGATCACCGAGAATCCTGGGATATTATGATGGTTTAGATTGTGAGATCACGAGGGGTCAGAATCGGTTATTTTCTAGTTTTTTTTAGAGTTCATCGAGTTTCTGGAGTTTTTCGGTGTTATTGAGGGAGAGATATGTCTTCTGGCCTCTCCCTGGCTAACGGCGGGGGTAGCCAACCAGTCTACTGTTCTTCCCTGTGTTTCTGCACCTAGAGCCTATCGCAGTCGTACTTTTGTTTTTTTCTTCTTTTTTGCTTTTTATAGGCTCCAACTATAAACCCTCTTTGTACATTTGTTGTTCATTTTTTCGTTCTTTAACATAATTTTTCCCTTTTCCCCCTCCCGCAAGTACAGACCTGAATGCTTTTGGATGGTATTCCGAGGAAAAAAATAGGAGACGCAAGCTTTTTTAGCAAATGAAAGGCGGCGTGCGAGCTAGAGTTCACCAAGATATGATTGTGATTTTTTTTCAACTATGGACTATGGACGCGGCCAAAAAGGTCGTATCCATAAGCTTCTGCACTCAAGGTATAATATTGGTGGTCAGGTTAGGAGGCTATCCACACTTTTCAGCCTTGCTCATCAAGAAAAATTAATACATTCATAATCAGGGGTCTTCAAACTATGAAAATTAACTTCTATTCTGTGAGCACCACATAAACCCCGTAAAACGCCACATGCCGCCAAACACTTGCTAGATGTTCTTGGGTGTTGATAGCCTGCCTCCGGTACGATTTGTTCATATCCGGAGGTCCACGTGGCGGGCAAACGCACACTATATGGGATAATTTCTATGATCTTGAATGCTAAGAATCCCGGCTTCCTGTAGCTTTGTTTCTTCTATTTACCAAAACCATATCTATAAAAGACAGAAGAAAATGTGATGCACCACAATGAATCTCCCTCCATACCGAGTGATAAGCCATGGTATCAAGTATTTATTTTCGAACATCCAGTATTGTGCTCCCGCTCTCATATTATAGGCCGTGAAAGTAATAGCAGATCCTGGAATTTCATGGACCCTATTCCGGGGGGTTATGGAATGTGGTCCGGCATATTATAGCCCTCTTCACACCTGAATGATAGAATAGATGCTTTTTTTATATTAATTTACTAGCCTTCCTACCGTTTGAACAACTCTAGTTATGGTATGATACTATGAAGCTAGAAGGGGTTATCTGGGTCCTGACCCTGCTCACCCTTTGGAAAGCCCTTTTGTTTATAAGGGAGTCGATGGTGGGAGAGGGCCGAGTCATTTTTCAAATGCTCTTGAGAAGCATGTCGCATTCCTGATATGGTATATCCTGAGCCCTTCGGAGGTATTGTATCTCATTAACTGGCCCCCGCAATTTCATTACGGTGATTTTCATTGATAATCCTCTAGTGAATCACAAGATTTTTCTATGCAATAAGCGAATTTCACGTCGGGGTTGACGGAAGCGGATAGTTTTCAGAGATAAGCAAAGCGGATAGATGGCGGAGAAGGAGGAATAACGGCATGTGTGATTTAATTTGTTCTGGAGATGAAAGGATTGACGGAATGGTTTGTTGTCATGTCTTTCCTTAGTGATTATTATGGAAGTACGCAGCAAATGGGGTCATGCATGAAGAGATAGACAGGTGTTAGAGGAGATAGAATAATTGAGATGGCTTTATTATTCTTACGTGGACTTATGTTTGGTTAGTTAGTTTTATGAAGATTAAGAGAGCGAATGAAGTTTCCGATTATACATTCCGATCACAAATATTATCGTCACTTGCCCTTTTTACACCAAAAGTGGCGTTTTTTGGCAACTACGCAATAGTATCATATCCATCTCGATTAACTATCTAGGGCCCAAGACACTAGAGGCTTACCTTGACTTCACTAAACTGAAATTTCAATTGAATCAGGCCCATACTTCATTGGCGAGCCCATGAAAATTGCAATTCTGTAATTAAGTAACTTTTTCGGTGGGTCCCCATACAAATTTCTCGGCTTGGCACCCACAATTCGACTGCAGACCTTTTGCTTGTCTCCATAAGGGCCAATTCACAATCAATTGCAGCTAGAGTAACAGAGACTGAATCACAAAATTCCTGGCTGCCCATAAGCGAAATTTTGTAATTATTGGTATTGAGGATCTTGTGTTGTGGGCTTCCTTGAGACTAGGTTTGGCTGATTTTGGGGTGTCCTGACTGGTATGATGCTTCGCCCGGCCAGCGGTGACTTGTGTCCAAGAACTATACCTCCCTATATTTTAGCCCAGTATGGTCCGTTACTTGACTTAATATTATCTCCCGCAACAGGTTTCTCTCGCATTCGAGCAGGGTACCCAAAGTACCGGTACTGTACAAACTCTGCAACACTAAATACTCGCTTACATCCAGGTTCCCGGCTAGAAAGTGCCCCACCTACTCGGGGGTGGACATGGGTGATCGGACAGACAGGGGTTATAAAATGTATGCTAATACATACATTTTATAACCCCTGTCTGTCCGATCACCCATGTCCACCCCTAAGTATGATACTTGGATGGTGCGAATCGCTTAGTCATACATCAGCATCAGATACTCGGCAGGGGTTTAGTGTGGGGCGAAGAAGGAATCCTAACCGGCGGTCGGTGCGCTTGTGGGTGCTCCGTAGGATGAGAAAACCTATTCAATAGAGGAAATCTTTAGAAGACCATGCGCTTGGCGGTCAACCCTTTCGGATACCATCGACCGAGAAATTTACCATCGAAAAAGTGAAACCTTCGCATGGAACCATGATTCTCTTCGCCCATAAAATAGTGAGGAGCAATTAAAAAATAAAGTGAAAAAGGATCACTAAATGCAGTCAATGTCATATTTATTTTTCCACCCTCAGAATGGCTTCCTGTGTGCTGGTCTGCTCGAGGGTACTCTCCTATGAGTGGTAGATTCAGAGTGGTTTTTTTATGCCAAGAATCCCTAGAAAATTACTAAAATATTGGAGGAAAATTCTATAAAAACACTAGCAGGGTTGAAGTAATTCATCAATTTCTTTGCATTGTTTGAGGGATAAAAAGATATGCCAAGCTGTACAAATATTTTGTTCGTGACAATGTCCGTTGCCCCTGTCAAGGTTTCGCTTTTTTGATTGTAAATTTCTTGGTCGATGGTATCCGAAAGGGCTGACCGCCAAGTGCATGGTATTCTAAAGGTTTGCTTCTATTCAATACCAGCGAAACTCAGACCCTCCCTACAGAATACCATCCAAGTTTTTTTATCCCAGCAAAAGCACAACGTCTCATCCACAGCCAAGAAAATAAATAATATTTCAAATTTTAGGCGAGAAAACACTATCACAAAAATTCCTAAAAAATTCAATATTTCTTTAAAAGTAAGCGAGACCTAGATGTATTTTTTTGTATTTTTTTTTTGCTTCAAAAGCTAGTTGGTAGAGAAATTTATCTGAAAAACCGGTTTCTTATAGTGCCAAGCAAGGCAATAAGCACTATTAACACAGCTTGCAAGGATTCCTACCTAGGCATTTTCCTAAATAGAACATCTTACGTTTAATTTTCTTGGCTGTGGGTGAAACATTGCGTTTTCGCCGGGATAAAAAAACTTAGACGGTATTCTGTAGGGAGTCCCAGTTTCGCTGGTATTTGAATAGGTTTTCTCTCCGTGGGGTATTCCAGAGTGATGGAGATGGAGAAACTATTTTCCGTTATCTGATCAGCTGTCGGGGGATTATCAGTGGCGCGATCCCGCCAGCTAAAGGCTAAATGGATCCTTGTCTGATGCGGGAGATAGCTGGGGCCTCAATTCAATCCAAGTGGCTGTCCGGATCCGTTGAAAATCAGCCTGCATGATCTGTCGGTGTGCATCCAGGGAAGAGCCTCAACCCGCACCCAAACACCGAGCCCCCTTTGAGATTCAAATTAATTTTTTCGCACTGGTTAGGCTAACGACGTCTGGCAAATTTACCTAAAGCTATCGTATCATATTGTATCGTATGGAACGCCATGTGAACTTCGTGTTTGAGCCCTAAACTTAGGCGGGAGGGGGTCTGACGGCAACAAAGTAACCTAGAAAAGAGCGGTGATAACTACCGGCAAGCGCTCCGTGACCATAAAACCCAAGTGTAGCAGCGTATGCGAATACAGAGTCAAGTCTTTCTTGTTGTCCGGCATTATCGTGGGTTTACCTATGTTTTAGGGTATAGCACGTCGAGCGTACCGGTATTGTTCATCTAGTAATTCCTTTCCGAGTTTACCTAAGATTTGCTCGGCCGCCTCGTTTACATAGGGTAGTCTTAAATCTTGGACCCTGAACTATCATAGGATCTGACAGAAGGCTATCCATCACAGGGTTTGGCCGCCCGCTGTGTTACATTTAGGTCAGACATCGGAATTTATTTGTTTTGGACAAACGCACTCCTCGGTCACTTGGGAGATCGGGTACTCGGGTAGAGGAGATTGTGTACTCGAGCAGACTACCTTTTTGTCAAATTTAAACCCGCCATCTGCCAACTGGTGCCTGGGCTGTGTTATGGCTGGTGAGAATGTACCATCCCCAGCAATCTTCGGTTGCATGGTACATTTTCACAGGCGACAACACTGCCACAGATACATGCTGGGATATGAGAATTAAGTGAATAGTTGTGTAACAACATGCCATGACACCTGGGCGACCTCGATTCATGTCAGAGGGCATGGCCCTGCGCAAACTTACTGGCGGTATGTGCTAATAACTGTACCGGTACTCATACAGAATCGCGAGAAGATCTATCGCTACCCTGAATCCCGCTACAGGTGTTTTTTAACTACGACTAAGGTTTTTGTTGAACCGGAGGGCAGGATAATTATCAAATAAATGTGGGAATTTCCTACCACCGATCCGGCAAAAGCAGGGTATTAGCAACGCAGATTTGGGGGGAGATTGTTCGAAGGCCCATCTTCAAGTTCCACAAATACCCCGCTTTGCTTTAGCCCCCCCCAGGAATTCCAGCACCGGCGGTTCACCGACTCCATCATCCACCATCGATTTATACATTATCCCGCAAAGAACAGAAAATGTCCCAATCATTCAGTAATAATTACAACTCTTTCAACACGACCTACATCAACCCTACCGTTGCTGATGACCGAGCCAGTATCCTAGCCTGGCTCTCCCCACTAGATCCTGAATTACGTCATCAGGACATCCGGGACCGCAGGGTCGAAAATGTGGGGAGATGGGTTTTACAAACAGTAGAGTTTGGGAGTTGGCATGCAGGTAGCGAAGGAGCTGGGTCCGATAACGCAGTTTTGTTTTGCTATGGAAATCCGGGTGTTGGAAAAACATACATTAGGTAACACCGATGAGCCTCAAGGAGTGGAGGAAGAAAAACGGCAGGTGCTGACAAGCCGCGACGTTAGCTCGTTGGTGATAGACAACTTGTGTGATCAAGCTGAAGGAGGGGAGGCCACCGTTGCATGTTTTTATTTCGACTTCGCCGCCCGAAACGAGCAGTCTCCTGCGCGTGTGCTGGGCTGCCTGCTAAAACAGTTACTTTTTGGACTGGAGCAAATCCCGGAAGAGATATTGCTAGCATGCAAAGGCCGGAAGGGTTCCCATGGTGGGCGAGGACCGCCACTTTCCCGTATTTTGAAGATGCTGCAGACCACCCTTTCCCTAAAGCGCGCGTTCATATGCATTGACGCCCTAGACGAGTGCGTGGCTGAACACCGAGTTAACCTTCTTGATTCGCTAAATCAACTACTCCAACAGTCCCCGGGTACTCGAATATTCATGACTGGAAGACCACACGTTTTACCGGAGATCAGAAGGCGCCTTGCTGGAAGAGTGGCGGGTTTGCCCATAAGGACCAGGAGAGATGATGTTATTCGATATCTTCGCACTAGGCTAGCGGCAGACACAACCCCAGATGCAATGGACAGTGGTCTAGAGGCAGAAATCCTGAAGAGAATTCCTGGGGGTGTTGCAGAAATGTAAGTAGAAGTAACAGCACTGGGGAAAACCCCCCTGGGGGTATCCACTAAGAAATATCCAGGTTCCTACTCGTCTCACTGAGTATAGATGCGATCCTGCAGGAACCCACAATCCATCGCAGGCGACAAAAGCTAAACGCAATGACCGATGGCTTGGGGTTGGAGAGTGCCTACAGTAAAACTTTGGGCCGGATAAAGGCACAGGGTGGAGCCAAAGCGGAGCTTGGCATGGCTGCCTTGATGTGGGTCTCTCACTCGGAGCGGCCCTTGAAGGTTGTCGAATTGTGTCATGCCCTAGCGGTCGAAATCGGGTCACCAAATCTCAACTCAGACGATGTTCCATCAATAGGAACAGTGCTATCCTGTTGTCAAGGACTCGTTGCTATACATGGGGGAGCTTTCACAGTCCGGTTAATCCATTTTACCCTTCAAGAGTACCTCGGGGCTCATCCTGAACTTTTTGCCACAGCTCATTCGACCATAGCAGAGACCTGCTTAAGTTATCTGAATTCCCGGCAGGTCAAAGCCCTTTTGATAATCCCCTCTCCCAATCTCCAGGACACACCTTTTCTCGAATATTCTTCTGTGTATTGGGGAATTCATGCCAGACGGGATCTTTCAGATCGCGCGAAGTTTCTTGCCTTGAAGCTATTTGACGACGACTACAGTAACCACATATCCACTAAAATCCTGTTGGAAGTACAGAAAGAGTATTCGTGGGCTATCGATTTCCATAAACTTTCCTTGTTTACCGGCCTACATTGTGCATCTCTCTTCGGAATTGTTGAGATTGTAGCTGGTTTGATGGAGGTTGAGGGTTGTGATATCAACCAAAGAGACTGCGTGGATAATACACCTCTCTTGTGGGCTGCTCACAATGGGCACGAGGGTGTGGTCAAAATCCTACTGGAACGGAGGGATGTGACCCTAGATAGACCGGGGAAGAGCGGTCAAACACCACTCTGGCGCGCAGCTTCGAATGGGCACGAAGGGGTGGTTAAAATTCTGTTCGAGCGGGGCGATGTCAACCCCGACAAGACAGATGACGGGGGGTTAACACCATCCCGGTGCGCGGCCCGGAATGAGCACGGGGGAGTGGTCAGAATAATGCTCGAAAGCGGCAACATCAACCCCAACAAACCAGATAACAACGGCCGAACACCACTCTGGTATGCTGCCTGGTATGGCTACGAGGGAGTGGCAAAAGTGCTGCTCGAGCGCGACGAGATTAACCCCCACAAGCCAGATCCCGACGGCCAAACACCACTCCGGTGCGCCGCTTGGCGTGGCCACGTGGGACTGGTGAAAATGTTACTGGGACGGGGCGAGGTCAATCCCGACAAGACCGATAACGATGGCCGAACGCCACTCCGGTGTGCCGCTTCTAATGGCCACGAGCGGGTAGTGAAAATGCTGCTCGAACGGGGCAGGGTTAACCCCGATAAGCCAGATAACGGCGGCCTAACACCACTTTTCTGTGCCTCTTGGAACGGGCACGAGGGAGTGGTGAAAATGCTGCTTGAACGAAGCAGGGTTAACCCAACAAGCCAAGTAACGACAGGCGAATGGCCCCAGGATCCCTTGACGTGACTTGAAATTTCCACCATAATACTATTTACTTTTGTTGTTATTTTCTTAGTGTAAATCCTCTTTACACACCCGCCGCTTATTCCCCCCTTTCCTCACAACCCCCCACTCCATCCTCTCTTCCAATGTCTGAACCTGCGGTTTATTTAAACATAATAATTATTATGGAAAATAATAATAATAACTATGATGCTCAAACATTTCTGGCACGTGAAAAGCGGCATGCATGCTATCTGTTAACTATGTATCGTACCTAATATCTCACATGAAGGTGACTGGTTTCCCTTTAAGAAACATCGTGCTCATATTCTACTGTAATTCAGATGTAAGTTTAAAGGTGAGGTTGGGAGGCTGTCCACACTTTTTAATCCGACTCATCATGGGAAATCAATACAATAGAAGGCCTTCTGACAGAATGTTAACTCCCTAGAAGCCCTCGCTCTCCCGAGGTTTCCATCGACAACTCTGTAATGCCAAAGCATATTCTACCAATCGTCCCCACAGCTTCCATGCGTTCCATAGCATGCTCCAGTGGTAGTGCTCATTCCACCTCGAGCACGTTTCTACATCAACACAATTTTGGAGAGCAGTCCTCAACAAAAACTGGCATATTTTCACCATCAGCCAACACTCAGCCTGGCTTCCGGGGCGTTGCGCGAATGCCACTTCCCAGCCCTGGGCTTAACACCTAGTATTATTATCTCTACCAATTTTGACACGAATTCTGAATATCCCCACCCCCGGTACTGGGCAATTTCTTCCGGTTTCCTCAGTAGCCTACCCGAACTCGCCAAGAGTAATCGAACCGCCCACGCCACTGCCGGTATTGACCTACGATCGAGATGAAATGGATATCCTATCCTCCCTTAATTTGCTTTTTCTAACACAATTTTCTCCTCATTCGCGGGGATTCTGTCAGATGCTCGGGTCAAGTGCCCCCAGCCCAACACTTATGATACCAACAGCCACGTGGGGAAACACTCGACATTCCCGGAGGTTCAAGTGTCCAAATAGTATCCCATATTGCAATAATATTATTATAAATAACTGGTGCTATATAATAGAATACAGCTGTATAGTAAAATGCCGGAAAACCCCACTTTCCTCTATGAGATTTGATGCCGGGCAGTGATGTCTTTGCGGCAGAGGTTCATGTTGAGCAGGGGTTTGCTAATGGCAAACGGATTTCAGATCCCTAATGCGCCAGGGAATAGAAGCTGGCCAGACAAAAGACCCAAAGAGGAGTCCCTGATAAGGATGAGGGAGATTGTGTGCAGGAGGATGTCAGCGCGGAGGCGTCAAGTTGGATCAATAATATTTTCCACGCAGCCCCCCAGCCACAGATTAATTGTATATTTGGGAACCGGGAACTATTTTCCTTTTCCTTCTTCTCTGTGAGTAATGGGTAATGTTTCCACCTAGATCTCAAGCTTTTTTTCATCATGGGCATTATAAAGTTTATGTTATGGTAGGTTAGCGTCCTGTACCGTAGTGTATTATACAAACACGATGCAAAATTTGTTAGAAATACATGTACCTGAGGTGGGAAATGCTAGGATCCTGAGGCTCCAGTGGTACGCATATGCGCCGGTAAAGGGACACGCAAGCCATGCAGAGCTTCTCAGCGAACCCCCCCCTTCTTGTCCATTTCTCGCCTTGGTCTCCCTGCCTCCTCTTAAGCTTCCTCAAAACTCTTCTTTCTACACGCTCCATGGAAGAAATCATGGACTCCTTCGCCATCAATACAAACTCCATATCTTCATCTGAGCCGCTCTGCTGTGGAAAGCCCCCACCGCCTATCATTGCCTCCACTTCAATTATTTTCAACAAACTTAACCGAGTGGATACCGAGTGATATACCATGATATCTAGTATATATTTCCAAACCCCGAGTTGTGAGCGCTTGGTCCATTATGGGCCCGACAAGCGACACTAGATAGGTGTGTTCCCGGATCTTTGCTCTACGGGGTTGAGGGAACATAGTGGTGTTTGTTAATGATCTCCCTTTAGTTTAATGGTGGAATGAAATGAATCTTTTCCCTTTTCTTCACTGGCCGTTTTGCCGTATGCTGCGGGTAGCTTCTGTTATGTAGGGTGAAGCTGGTGGGGGGGGGTTTCTAGACCTTAAAGCTCGCCTAATTCGGGGGTGTGACTTCTATGTGGTGGGCGCCTCATTGGGGGATTGGAACCCCCATCGGCAGCCCCGACAGCGATATCTTGTAGACAATACATGTGGCTGTCTACCTAGTTCTAAAAATGAGGGGGACATATACAGTACTAGGACAAAAGGGTTGGTCCGATGCCCTTTTTACACCAAAAGTGCCCATCTTCACCACCCTCTCTCATTACGCAATGTCTATGAGAATCAGCGAAAACTTGTCCTTGCATTTGCAAACCTCTAGATAATATGAAGAAAGTTACAGAATCCTTAAATATTACAAAGTGATGGGGAAATGGTTGTTTAAGTATCTTGGTGTTGGTTGCCATGTACCTTTTTGTATGGAGTCTCATACAAAAATTTAAGTCACTTTCACACTCGTTAACACAATCATGAACAACGAAGACAGCTTTGATCCCCTACACTTCTACTTGAAGAGGTTTCAATAGATAGTGATTCCCTAGCTGATGGAAAGATTTCAAGTGTTTTTATATAAGAAGTGTTGAGAATTGTTTGTTTAAAAATGTCCGTTTTTGGTGTAAAAAGGGCATCGGACGAACCCTTTTTTCCCGTACTGTACAACCACGCAAGAAAAGCAACTTTTCAAAATTCCGATTTATATCATGCAACGGATGACACAAAATTAAATTCTAGTGGAAGTAGTTTCGGATTAAGAAATCAAGAGATTTTTTCCCTGATTGCGCAGCTAACTAGTACACACACCTAGGGCGCTGTTCAGATGGTAATTTCTTCCCGAGTTTGTCTGAGATTTACTCGGCTATCTCGGTTAATTGGTTTAGTGGTAAATCCTTGCCTCTGAGGTATCGCGGGTTTTGATAGAAAGCCGTTCGTCAGCGCATACGACTCTTTGAAATGCTGCTCAAACCAGCCGGTGGAGGTTATTCGGTTTCGAGAAGCACCCCCCCTAGTCGTCAGATGGCAAACGTGGCAACCTATAATACTATGAGGCAACACTGCCCCGCCTGTCCTAGAACTGTGAGATCTCTTGAAAGCTGCCCTCTCGGTTTGCCAGTTTTGGAAGTCAGGAGGTGCTGCTCGACATGCTCATGCTGTCGTTGCATTGTTCGGATAGTTTTTGGGAATGCGCTTTGGATCGATAAATCTGCCTGAAGGAAGCCGGAAGGGAGAGTGAAAGAGTCGGATGCGCGCAGAGTCCAATGCCCGGAAAATTGGATGTCCGGAGGCTACAAGCGGTGGGAGTGTTTCTCTTTCCCGCGTTAGTACGGGAGTAGGCAAATGGGAAAGGGAGGCACACGCGGACGAGAATGGATATGTGTGGTGATCCATGGAAGGATATGAGGACGGCTTCGTTGTGATCTGTATATACTCCTGTCTTTACCGTTAGTTTGAGAGCGCGGAAAAGGTAACTTAGGGAAGGGAATGAGAAGTAGCGATCCTCCCAACTCCAAATTGCCTAAAGGCCTTGACAAGGGTGAAGTAGGGAGCGATGAGCTTGAACAAATTAAGAAGGAATGAAAAGGTTATTGATTGGCTTGCATTCCTCGGTGTGGTTGTTCGTTGTTAGACTAGTCTAGATGAGAGGCGGCTTAGGTGCTAAAGTGTGTGCGCCAAGCTAACGACGAAACAGTGTTTTTCCGTGGCCCCCGATCGAGCGACATCACTGCTCTCACTAATCGTGCCAAGGTTGCGGCGTGCGGCCGCAACCCCCGCATGTTCGCTGGCTCACATCCTGGGGCACTCCTACAGAGTGCCTGCCAGCTCAACGTAAGATTGCGGCTCAATATCACTTTGTGGCTCAACATCACTTTGTGGCTCAACATAGCTTTGTAGCGTAACATAACATTTTAAAGTAGTATTTTATTATACATCTAATCCTGTAAAATAACTTGAACATGTTGCTTAATTGCCTTAACAATAAGCCTGGAAACCTTCTTCCTATATGCTTGGAGAGTAGCCCTGGTCTTTGCATCAGCCTTGGCCTGAGCCTTTTCTTTGGCCTCCAACCTGGCATTTACCTCTTTTCCTTTTTTCTTAATCTCATCAAGAAAGGGTTTATGCTCAGCTTGCAGAGCTCTTTTCCTAACATTTTGTGCTTTACGTAACTGTTGCTCAGCTTTATCTACCTCAGCATCCTGTCTTCTTTTAACCATTTGACGGGCCTCAGAGGCATACAAAACTCCACCCTTTTGCAGATGCCTTCTGCTTTGTGCTCTGCGTTTTGCATTCCTTACCTCCTCAGCAGCTCGTGTATGTTCCATAGTATGGTCCATAGCCAATGCACCTGACTGGGCCAATGTCAATTCACCTTGGAGTACAAGCTTTAGCTTATGTTGAAAGCTAGGTGATAGCTCTTTGGCCTTGAGCTGTAATTCCTCACCCATGGCTTTTAGAGTAGGAATTGTAGGAGGAATGCCGGAGGGAGATTCTGAGCGGCCTGAGGTTAGGACTGCCTGGGGTGGTGGTAGGGTAGCCTCTCTGAGTTTAGAAATAACAATTTCAGGGTTATAAGGAATTAGCCCTGTAGCACGGAATCCAGATCTGGCAGTTGAAAGTTTGAAGGTTTGCTGACGGATGGTCTCCATAGTATCCAGGAATTCTGATTTATTAAAGTCTCCACAGCCAGTTCGTGTTGCTTTTTCAACAGCCTCAGCAGGGTAGTGCTATATGGCTGAAATACAACTACGTCCAGTGGTTGAAGGAGATGGCTTGAATGCGGAGGGAGGCAAAACACAATAATCTTGTGTTGATCACAGTAGTCAAGGAACTCTTTGGTGCAATATGAGCCAAAACCATCCTGGAGTAATAGTCGATATACCCCTTCTAGTCGCTTTTGCAGAGAATCGTTGAAAGTGGGCAAGCCACTTCACCGTCAGGTCATCATTATTGTAACTGGTTTCCGAAGTAGCCATAAGATAGTCGCCAAGGATTTTGGTAGTCGTATACCAGGACTCTTGATGGATAACTCCAGGGACAATAATCATGGGTGGTAATGCAACCCCATCACCACTAATAGTCTCACAGACACTAACAAGTTCACGATTTGTAGAACCTTCAAGATAAGCCTGTCGAGTAGGATCACGAGTAATGATCCACTGATCTCAGCCAATGCTAATACGAAACCCAGTTTTGTCAAAATTGTACTTGTCGCAGGGCTCGATATTGTAATCCTCACAAATAAGACCATATTTCTCAAACCAAGCACGAATGGTTTCTGGATCATGTGCGTTCTTTCGGTTGATATCGATTGAACGTTGTTTGCGAATATGATACTCAGGGTGGCGGGCAAGAAAGCGAGGGGCCCAGTGACTGCCAACAACAGTAGCTGCTCCTTCACCAATATGTGCATCTTGCAGGATTGCATTTGCACAGCCTGCTACCATCTGCTGTCGAGCGCTAGTTGCAATAGAATCGAGACGGTCTAGATACTGGCACACAGCCAATTCTTGGTCTTCTGTGAGTTTCAGGTTGGTTCCAGGCCGCTCGTGACGGGATTGGCGTCCTTGTAGGCGTCCCTAAAGTCTGGAGACTGTGATTTCATATGTCCTGGCGATCGCTGTAAGATTTGGATAATTATCAGAGGACGACTGAATAAATTTAAGGGCCGCTACAATCTGTACATGGATGTCATTGTATGGCTCAATGCGCTGGCTTGGAACGATGAAAGATGATTTTGCAGGTGGTATAATTCGCAATCAAGCTGATTTGAGATGATAATTGGTTGATTAACTGAAGTCTCTGTTTTTCTATCTTTGATCAACTATAAATTCGTCATTGTCTACTAAGACATTATTACTAATAATTCATATATAGAAAACTAGCCACAAAGTGATGTTGAGCCACAAAGTGATATTGAGCCCCAATCTTACGTTGAGCTGGCAGGCACTCTGTAGGAGTGCCCCACTGGCAGGATGTTAGCCAGCGAACATGCGGGGGTTGCGGCCGCATGCCGCAACCTTGGCACGATTACCTTATAAAACACTTTAAGGCACAAGCACCCCCCTTCTCTCCAGCCTTCGACCCCAGAGGCAAACAAACAAAACAAAGCAACTAAAACACTCCATCGTTCCCCAGAATGCCTCAGCACAAACTGCTGAGTGACTAGACATGATTTTCTTCCTTATCCAACTCTCTGAGCTCCGTTATTCGATTCCACGCTTCGCCTTCCTCCGGCCTCAGTTCTCTCCAAGCTAAATATATCTCCCAGCGTCCCCAAGTCTATCATTACTCTCTTCTCATACATCAAGATATCCACTATCATGACACCTACTTCCGCCACAATACTCCGGCGTAAATATACTTTGAGATCGTTCATGTGAACCGGGTTATGGAGAGCACGCTTCTTCACCATGACAACCTCTCCCATGTTAAAATCCCATGCACGTCCGCTGGTCCCATGCCAGGCCAAATCAGATAGAAAGTATGGCCCCTCCCATCGCAGTTCAAGTTGGGTACCACAGCGTGGCTCGAGCAACAGGCTCATCAGTAGGAGTAGGTCACCATCCCTGCGCGATGTGTGATGCATGCGTCAGTGTGGTTCTTCACATCTCTGGACTTCCTCCACAACTTCTCAGGCAGCCTGTTGGCATATATCATCAATGCGGGCGAGGCTTTCCAGCTGTCGGTCGGCGAGTCTTGCTTCTTCTTCTTCTTCTCCCTCTCGTTTCCATGGATTTGTACCAGAGGCCACCAGCGTAGAAAGTGCTGATGCCCGCACTCAGTATAAGGGCTGAAATCCCATCTGGTCCTGTTGGGGTAAATCCCAATAGTAACTCGACCAGGCTGAATCTGTGTACTCTAAGAACTCAAGTATTAATAGCGTAGATAACTGAGTCAACAACCAGATCCCAATCTCCCTGTGGTAGCTAGTGCGGCATTACTGTGATATTGTGTCAGTCCACACAGAGCTTGAGGTATCAGTCTGCCAAACCAACTGATTGTGGAGGTGATTTCAGATTGGGTAGATGTATGACAGCGTGCTTACTCAGGATCTTAGCAAACTCCCTAGGGACAAAGTAGGCGCTATTATTGGTATATACTACGCGAGGCCATCTGGACTGCTGGATTATCGTAAAATATGTACATGTTCCGGTAACGGTACAGAGTCGCGGACAGTGCAGGGTCTCCTATGTTTAGTTGATTTATATTTTGTTTTTTTGATTTAATTTCAGCTCTGCCATTGTCTCTATGTCAGATAGGCTATTCTATCTTATTGCTATATTTAGTTTGCTTTGCGGGAAGTTTATAATTAGGATTCCGGGTATCGAATGGTCATGTAACATTGATGGAGACTGAGCTATGTTTCTTTCTAGGGTCTTCCAGGATTACAGGATTTCGGTATGTGTGCAACTACTAGTAATGATCGTGATTCCAGCAAGGCTATCACTCTTGGGTTTCGTATTTAAACCAGTCTTCTGGCTAGCAGGGGACACCACACTTCGACGGACCTGCAGTTTAAGAATACATTTGGTTGAAGGGCGATCCCTGAGTCCAAATTGTTCTTCAACTATTATTCTTCTAGCTAGGGGTACTTGAAGCCTCCGTTAACATTAGCGCTAGCAGGTCAATCGCCGGTTCTATTGTATTTTAGTTGAGTGAGGAATAAACCTGGTACAACTATGCGCATCAGGAGAGAAACTGCAGACTTTCCTTGACTTTCCAGAACCGCCTGAGCAAACAGAACACGTGTGAAATAGTCAACACCAATGAAAATATACCTGTTCCTTCTAGGTGTATCCGGAAACCTTCCAACAAAGTCAAATCCCATCACGTCTAGAGGTTGTAGATTAACAATAGCCATTTGGCTAACAGAGGGCTTTAATGGGCCTATCAGATCACAACTCGAACAGGTTGCATAATAAACGATAACATCTGTGGCTCTGGCAGGCTAGTGGTAAAGTCTGATAATCGTGTGCATCAAAACTCCAGCTGCGAAATGGCCATGGTAATCCTGTAAGTGATATAACTTTGCCTCCACTTTCCCCTGCTGTACGCAAAAGGCTTCTTTGTCATTCCTCTCAACTAATACAATACGGTTTGAAGGTTTTGGAGTGTAATGGCTATCGGGGTACCTGATTGCTGTAAGGTGCGCCGGCAAGGCATTGCAAGTATCCAGACACTAGCAGCCCGCCTCAAGACCTTGAGGACCTATCCTGGGTGATAAAGTTAATGTAATAAGTATTGAATATGGAGATATATTGTATGGAAGGGGTAGATAGATGGAAAGATTGTTAAAGAGGAAAACTTGAAAGTCATGTGGTATCGGAGCAACATAACCTTGCATGAGAGGGAGCAGATATTGTAAGTAAAGGGTTAATAACTAAAACTGTGCCTATCATAACTTAGTAATCCATTTACACAATATAAGGTATTTAACAATATTCAAAAATAAATCAATTTTATAACGGAAATTAATAGCATAATACAAATAATTTGTAAACTATATAAGAAAAACAGTATTGATAATAAGAATATATATATACATATTGAAAAGCAGCTATGAAAAATGCAAACAATATACAGAAAGCCTCATTAAAACCACTCAGTTAAAACCTCTGGATATGAGGGAAAAATACTGATATGGAAAAAGAGTACTTTCACAGGATTCGCAGCAAGAGAAAATAGACAAGAAAGCAAAACACTTCTAGTATAAATATACCATTCTTAACAGCCAGTTGTTATAATAATGGAGATTAGTATACCCAAGATATCTTAAAGTAGGACCTCAGGATATACAACATTTGATATTACTGTTGGAGTATCACTGGATGATAATAGAGTAAGACCATCCAGTGAGGTTACTCTTGACAGTGCTACATAAAGTTGGCCATGGGTGAATGCATCACTACGAAGATCCACACCTACCTGTTTCAGAGACTGGCCCTGAGATTTATTCACAGTCATGGCAAAGCATAAACGTACAGGAAACTGTTTGCGCTCAAGAATAAAGGGCAGCTCCTCATCACTGGTGGTAAGCTTTATCCGAGGCAGAAGGCGAATCTCTCCATCCCATCTGCCACCTAGAATAGCTACCTGTAGACAGTTGCGGTTAATTCCCAACAACCTCAATCTAGTACCATTGCACATCCCATGCTTCGGAGATAAATTCCGGATGAGAATTAGTGGTACTCCAATTTTCAATCTAAGACAGGATGGGGGTATTGAAGCTAAGTTTATACTTTGCAAATATTCCACTGCATAGGGCTCAGAGTCAGCAGCTTCTTGACTAAGCTCAACTCTGTTAGCAGCCTCAAAGCAGTGTTCTATACCAGGCATCTTGTTCAAAAGACTGTTATTGAAATCATTCACAGTGTCATTCTTGAAAGCCAGAATTGCTCTTCCAATCAGAGCACTATGAGATGTAACAGCTTCAGTCAACAAGTCCTGTGGGTAGAGTTGATCACAGAGATTATCTACTGTTTCAACTCTACGAATATATGCAGGCATATTAATCTTTCCATACATGTTTGCATCATTCACCAGACTCTTAAGAAAGTCGATGAAGATCTGGTTGGAATTGTTAGCCTCAATCCTCATACTTGTCTTGAGTCTTAATACCTGCAAGCTATGCCAGATAGAACTATGCTGGAGACAGGCTTGCACCGTAGCCTGCCTTGAACCTCGCCTGACAACTGGTAAGATTTGTGCAAAATCCCCACCAAGTACAGTAGGAATTCTACCAAACAGGCAACTATCACTCATATGACATATATCATTCAATGTCCAGTTGACTGCCTCAAAGCAGGACTTATGTTGCATAGGCACCTCATCCCAAATGATCAATGATGTCTTTCTGATCAGTTGGGCAAGAAGCGAGTTGCTTGTAATATTGCATCCACTATTGAGTGCATTGGATAGGGGAATCTTGAATCTGGAGTGAGCAGTGCGACCACCTGGTAACAATTGAGCTGCAATACCAGATGATGCAACACAGAGTACAATCTTTCCTCTGGCACGCAGATAACTACATAGACAGTTATAGAGAAAAGTCTTGCCAGTTGCAGCTGCACCTTGAAGAAAGAAACCAGACCTATAATTTCCACCAGGATTTTGCTCATATTTTTCCACAATGTGTATTATCTCTTTAAAACAATTTTCCTGCTCTGGATTGAGCTGTATTCTCATTGTATTGCAAACTTCTTCCTCCTGTTGTGGATCATAGGTTGATTCTTCCTCAATCATTGGATTGTTCGAGTTAGGTTGTTGAACCATCCATAAAAGAAGTGGTTCTGGCAACCCGTACTCTTCTAATGTTTTTCCAAATTCTTGCAGGTACTCTTGAAGAAGGTAAAGACCATAGTAGTGTTCGTTACGGGGCGGGGCGGGGCGGGTTTTCACTCGCCAGACCCCGCCCTTACACGGGGCCGGGGGGGGTATGTTTCGGGTAATCCCCGCCCTGCCCCCGTCAGGGGCCCACCCGCACTCATTCCCTGGACGGGGCCCCGTTTGTTACCACCTATTTTTAACGGGGACCCGTCTGGGGTATGGGTGGGGCGGGGGCCTGAGCGGGGACAGGGGCAGGGAATGCCGAAAAAGACACCCCGCCCCAGGCCGTTGAGTGGGGCGGGGCGGGGAAAAGGGCCGGGGGCCCGCGTTTTTCGGGGCCCCGTCCGCCCCGTAACGAACTCTAGACCATAGTCAAGGTCAATCCTACCTGCAATTTCCTCTGCTCCTGGAGGTACTGGAACTCTCCCAGAAGCCAAGATATGTGGAATATCATCACACATACTTGGCCAAAATGTTTCCCATATGGCAAATGGGTTGCTGATAGTTGTATACTGCAGAGCCAAAGCAAATAGATGTCGCAAAGCCCTACCAGTCATAAACTGAGCACCCTCTCCAAAAAGGGCTACCCACTCACCATCATCCTCTAACAATCCCAAAGCAATACATGCACCTTTAAATGTTGCATACACCATACCATCAACTGTCCTCAGATTCTCAAAGCTTGTAGCTCCTCGAACAACAGTTAATAGCAGATGGAGATAATATCCCTCACCCTGGAAGGGACTGGCAGAATACATCCTGCCCACTGCAGTCCCTTTTTGTCTCTTTTTCCATCCTATCTTGCGAATATAGACAAAGTGCTCAGGAAATTCATAGTAGAGGAATTGCCTGCCATCTTCATTCTGCGCATTATAAGAAAAGAAAGCCATCAGTGTGGTTACGGATCCCTCAATTAGATCACGAATGTGATCTGGATCATCATTTCCTGCATAGTAAACTGGCTGATGTCCAGGCAGATGTAAGGAAAGATGAGTCACTGGTGGCTGTTCATCATGTATAGCAAATTCAAACAAACGCCAAACTGCTTCAGTAGGACCTAAATAGCGTCCATGCAGATAACGCTTGATCTCATCATGCTCAGACTCCACACTGACTGTTGCTTTATCCCCACCTTTGTAAATGTACTTGTGAATATACTTCACAGCTTGTACTGAACCACAAACCTCGACATTAATGTGGGCATTATAGCGGAGAGACAAGTAGGGGCTGTATGGTACAACTCTACGATTGTCAATCACTGCAGTAAGAGTACCTCCTGATCCAGGAACAGGTATGTCAAATGACCTGCCTGTATTCCGTCTCCGGTACTGGGGATACCCATTCTCAGGAATAGTTGTCTCTTCTGTGAATGCATGTGGATATCCTTTATGACAGGTGGTCACAACAGCTGGGTTTAGGTCCTTCATGCATAAGGCATTACCATTTCCCCCTACACATTGTGTATGTACCATTGTGTTCTGAATGATTTCTCTCAACTGTTGACCTATGACGTCATCTTCAGTTGGAAGTTCAGCAGATATAAACCTGTCAATATACTCAGGGGTAAGGAATTGGGCATCTGTTTTGAGAAACAGTAATAAATGAACATGAGGAAGTCCTCGCTTCTGGTATTCTACAGTCCAAACCCAGCCACGCCAAGGACCAAATACACGCTTATGCTTGATCTGATCCAATAGATCACGTAGCTTGAGATTGAAGACTCTAGCCACAAGATCTGGGCGGTCAATAGCTGTCTGACCAGGAAGAAGCTCATCTTGTATCTCAGCCCATTTTGGATTAGCCGTAAACGTAATAAATAGTGAAGGCTTTCCAAAGTGGCGTACCAGTGCCATACTATCCTGATATAGCTGCTGCATGAACCGGTCTCCACCATGGTAACTTGATGGTAAGACAATTCTGCGCCCAACCTCATCCATGTTCTCATCACCTCGGCGCAGTGAATCGGCCAGACCATTGTACAAATCAGTTCTAATTTTAGCCTGATTTGTTCGGAGCCAGTTCAGCTTGTTCTGATCACAAGCTGCCCAAGCATCAACCACGAATTGCTGGAAGAGCCTCTGGGATCTCATAAGAGTAGCTGGCTCGTCAGTTCTGGTATGCAAGCGGAACCTGAAAAATGTCCTCTGTGACATCCTCAGATTCTGGCGATTGCCACTCCCATTTTCAAGAGTTCTAGCCCAGTGCCACCCAGGCTCCCCATAAGGGAAGAGAAGCACATAGTGCAGTGGCAAGTACGAAGCATGATTGGAATTAATGATGGAGAATCCATTATTGGGGATTTCACCATTAATCCTTTCAGCTAGTACAATATCACGAAATCCTCCTCTGCCATATTCCTCAGGCAGGATCATTGCAACTTCGTTAGCTGTAGGCAAGTTCTCTCTTCTCATATCTGCCCCTGACTCCAGAATCAAACTCAATCGAGGATCAAGAATGCTACACAGGTTAGGTTCCTGCTCTGAAAGCTGTGCGAACCGCTCCCTGGCTGTAAGATACAGCTGGATGAATGGGGATACTGTGTGTAGCATCTGTGTTACAGATGCTATCAATCTCTCATCCAGTTCAGTTGCCCTTGCCGATCTCACAAGTGCAGCCTGAATGGGATCATAGAGATAAATTTGTGAGTACAGTGCATCCCAGCCCGCTGGTGGAACCAGAGGACCTTGCTGGTGATAGACTCCACCATGGATTTGGAAGAGCTGAACTCCCTGGCCACGCTGTCCTGTACGGTCATCAGCATTGAAGCGTATCGATGTGAATGCAAAGAGAGCATTCCAGCGACGGAGATGCTCCCGAAACAACCTTGACCGACGATCTTGACCGGTCATCAAGGTGTTCAGTGGTTCAGGCAAGGGCCTCATCCTCTCCACTATCACATCCCCATGCTTGCAGCAGGCCTCAAAGGTCCCAGCTCTAGCACGGGTTCTATGTTGCTGTCTTTCAGCCTCCCAGTGGAGTGCCTGACATCCACTACAACATAGATTCATACGCCCCAGACTGTGTCCCATCCATTCAGAGCGGTGCTCAATGAAGGCCATGGGGACAGAATTAATATTCTGCCTCGCGGGTTGTGCTACCTCTGGTACAGCAATCATATTTACTGCCCTAGAGGCAGCTCTTACCCGCTGCCTTGCATCATTCTGCCTGGCCTGTGTAAATATACATTAGTTAGCCTTCATCTAATACTAAGTCATACTAATTTCCTTGTGGGAGAATCTTACCAGGCATTCTCTGCAGGTGCGGCGTCGGGTACCTCGGGGGTCATTGTCGAATTCGTGTTGTTCTCGCTCTCGCCGGCATCCACTACACCTGTGTCTTACCATTATTTCCTTTTTCACCGTTATATTTAATTAGTATTGGTTCAATAAAAGAGATTTGTATCAGGAGTGCAATATACCGGGAAGAAATAGGGTAGAGTATTGGTTGCCTGATGTAGTGATAGTGGCGAGTTGTTAATTGGATCTAGAAAAACAAAACTGTATTAGAAATTACTCCAAAGGTTAAAAGGGGAGGATTGTGTGTAGGGGACAGGGGTGAAATGGGGTAAAAAAGGTAGGGGAATATTGGCTAAGTAGAATATGCCAAGAGAGAATATTTGGGAGAGGGGTGCGGTGTGTGAGGAGTGTGGTGGCGGCGGGCAAGAGGAGGGAATATGGATGGGGAGGAAAAATATTGGGTGGTGGAAAAAGAAGAGGGGAGGGGAGTTGTTGAGAGGAATAGAGGTGAAAAGGGTGGGATAAAGGGAGAATATGGAGGGGAGTGGGCTGCTGAGCTATCTCATACTTAGTGGGAAAATTTTTGCATACCCGCTCATCGGCTATTTGAGCCTCACTCAATCAGATCATCAGATCCAACATCGAGAGATTGACGTACAGTACATGTAAGATTGTTTTCTCTCTCTCTACTGATACACTTGTTGCCCTAATTCACTCGGACACAGGAACAAACAGGGTTGGCAAGGTGCTGTTGATGTATCACATCCTTTTCGTGACGTTATGTTTCTTCCTCGCACTTCCTACTGGGGGTTTCCCCTCCAGGAGCTAGGCGGTCTTCGGCCCCTCATTCCCTGGAGTTCACCTGATACCTAAATGCCGATAAAGCCAAGGTATAGCTAACAAGTAAGATGAGCTCTATATATAACGATGGTTTCTTAGCTTGTCCTCCTGGGAGTAGTATGTGCAAATTAACATGTACAGTGCTCTGCGAGGAACGGCACTTGACAGTAGACCCCTCGCGCACAATGTCTCCTATTCTGACCCTGGGCAAGGTTCCTTCTCCCTACTTCTCTCTCGATATTAAATAAACCCTGTTCAATAATCAGTTGTGCTCTCTTGTCAATTGAGCATCTCATTCTTTATGTCTTTGACAATACCCCCCCCCCCCCCCCCCAGAGTAGTTGCACTTCCCCATTAAACTGGAAAAACGAAAAGCCCAATAATCCAAGGGTGGGGTTAGCACATTAGTCACGTTGCGTGTGGTAGTTAGCGATACTACGGGTAAACGCTGATACCCCGCCACCGCCAAGGACTAGATGGTGAAATAGTAATATATATATAAAAGGACCCTCACTTAAGAGAGCAATCCCCCCCCTATGCGTTTATCGCGAGAGTCATTGCTTACCGGGTGAGATAATGTCGAGATTGCCCACTCGTGTTTAGGGCGTGCGGCGAAAAGCGCTGGGTCGCAAGCGGCGGGCTGGCAATACGTTGCTGCGTTGCCGGGGGTTATAGATACAGTATGCAAACTTGCTCTGCTCCACACTCGAGATTCAGACTTCTTTGTTGCATCACTGCGTAGCCCTCTGACTCTGGGTATGCCTGCTGTATTCAATACCCCATTTCTTTCCCTCTTTCAAGCTTTCTTCGCCAGCTGATGAACCATACTTTCAGGGATCCTGCCGAGTAGCTGGCCATTTGTAGTTCTGTGACTTACTCGGTACACCCCTCTCAATATTCCTGGGAGGTACTAATTTTTGACTGCCAGGCAGTTGGCGATGAGTTAGGGGGTCTTATATTAGCCCACGAAGTGTCGAGTGTTTTTGTCTTGCGATCATGAGCTGTCACTCACTCACTCACTCACCCCCGCCCCCCCGCTTGAGCCCCTAACTTATTCCCCTTATGATACTATCCTATGAAAATATATAGGATCCAGTCCTAGCGCGATATAAATTGGTCTGGAAATCAGCTGCTTGGACAAAGCTTTTTCTTGTGAAACTACTTCCTTTCGGAGAGGCATTTATCGGGCTGCCCTTCCCTAACTACAAAGAATACAATTGGCCTCCCTACCTGGTTATGCAAGGGGGCGTGCAAGCTGGCCCCGCCCACGCACTATTAACAGAAACCCACCTCCCCCCAACCAACCAACCAACACCATCATAATGGAATAATCTACCATACAAAATACCAGAGTGATTCTGCCCATACCTTTCATTAAACTATCGAACAAGTATAGTGTCATGCCAAAATAACATCCACACCTTATATACCTGCCGAACAATCCGGTTTACCCTTGCCCTTCATCCTGCCCCTTTCCCTCAGATCCTCAATGCTCAGCTCCCCCCACTATTTCCCTCAATCGCTACTGGCATACCAAACCCAAACCTGTTGGAAATAGTGGGAGATGAAGCAGTGATCGTAGCGAAGGATTCATAAGAGATGTGGGTTTAAGGGTAGAGAGGGAGAGGCTGGGTTTAACAGGCACGATTTGCGGTGTGTACAATTGAACTTGTGAAGAACGGTACGAAAGGCTGAAGAGCAAAGCAAGGAAGGGAAGAAAACAATGAAACATTTATAAAGAGAAAAATCATAACCCTAGCATGTTCTAATGCGTAATTATCTACGTATGTTCAACGCTTTAGTACGTAGTTATCCGCATATGTTCAACAAAACCCAAGAACCGGGCTCGAGTGAGCCCCCATGACCAATAACATGGCTTACAAACTCAGAGTACATACTCTGGGCCGAAGTGCGCAGTGGGATGATAAATGTAGGTATATTCATCTAGCCATTGCGTAACATACCTGCCTTTGAAGGTGGTGTATTCTTCCGGATAGGTTTTGTGTGGGTGTGGGCTGGGGAGTTTTGCATCAAGACTGGTATTTTCTTCGCGATGATGGCTAGAGCTGTGGATAACAAGATATTCATTATCTTCGAAGAATGGGGGCGCCTAATATAGGATTGCGTTTGGAAGAGGGTATATTCGGGTGTCTTGCTATCGGTGGTTACGAGGGTGGGCTTTTGTATCCTGAGCCTCGATTCCTGGTCTTTCAAATTATAAGCCTGACCTCATGCTCCTCTCACAAGGCACCGTCTGCTAGAGTATTTTGTGCCCTTGCTAGTGGTACTATCACAGCGGTTCACACCATCTCACAAATCCCCATAAAACGCCATCACGCACCGCATCATAGGGAATCACACCACACAAAACCTGTGTTTCATCCAGTAACGCTGCTACCCTCTACAGCCCCCCACTTCCCCAATCACCTAATCAGCTTTTCCGTTCCATTCCACCCAATCCATACCTACGCACCCCCGCCCCTAACCAACTGGAAAGAAACAAAAAGAACTACAAACCCCACCTGGGAATCTCATCTCAAAGGAATGCGAGAGTGGAATCATACAGTAAAAAGAAGGAAAAAGGGGAAAGAAAAAAGACTCATGCAAAGCAAAGTCGGCTGATTTTGCTGCACACCGCGGCTACCACCACAATACAGACCGCTCGTGAAAGGCTCATGAGAACAAAATCACAAACAAAAGGAAATTCAACAAGCAAATGAGGGACCTTTGATATGGGTAAAAAGGCAAAAGACAAAAAAACCACCTTCCTTTATTTCTTAGTCAAGACGTCCGATTTTAATACGTTTACGCGTCCGAAACGAGTGAATTCACCGCCTGTGGGAAATTAGCGATATCCTAATGGACAACTACAGGAGCCCTACCCGATCGAGGTTGTAACCGTGCTTTTCGAGCGCCTTCACCGAACTCTCTCTGTTAAATCCCATTCCGGTTAACTTGATAACTTTTTCTTCCTCTCCAAGCTGGCCGCCGTCCTCACCGCCGCCGAGAGCGACGCCACCAGCCTCGACATCGGGGCCCGTACCAGTCTGTTGTCTTGTATCCCCAGACGTTTCACCTCCCACATTGCCGTTCGTTCGTGTTCTCGGAGGCTGGCCCTGCGCCGGCTCCTTTGTGTCCAAGTCGGCAAATATCGCGTCCCATTCCTGCGAGCTCGCTGCCTTCACCTCTTGCTGCTGAGGTTGCCCAGCGGGTGACTCAATGTTGAAGTCAAAGGCGGTAAAGTTGTCATCCGTAACCGTAGTTCCAGGCGCTACATTACCCCTAGGCGACGCTACATCAAACACTGGATCAAATTCACCGAATGCCGAGTTAGTTCCAAAGTCGTTCTCATCAGCCTTTTCATCAACCTCCTTAGCTTCTGCGAGATCTCCGAACTCTTTATCAAACTCGTCTCCGAAGGCAGTCTTGGCTGGCACGGGAGGGTTTCCAACAGGCACTGGGCTCTTGGAAGCTGCTGGTGGGGAAGAAGAGAACATGCTATTGTTTTGAGCACTGGATGGGGGGTTCTTGCTGGTTGATGAGGGAGAAGAAGAGAATAGAGAACTGGCCTGGCCAAATACATCGGCATTTGAATTTCCTGTAACAGCTGGTGATTGGTTTAATGCCGGAAAACCAATGGCGTTACTACTACCACCAGGGGTGCTCCCCTCATGTTTCATTGCGTCAGATCTCGAAGGCAAAAGCCCGCTGTATTCAGCTGGAAAGTTTCCCTTTTCTACCCCTCCCACAGGCTTTGGCCCTGAGGTGTATGATGGAGGTGACTGCTGAGCCGATATTGGAGGTGGTGGTGCATTTCCGGGTCCGGTTGGTGCGGGGCTGGTAGTTGGAGGAGGCGCTGTGGTGGCTGGTTGTGTATGGCTTGGTACGGGGTTGGGATTGAAATTGTCCTCAAACCCTTTCTCGTTGTCGCTATCGCTATCCTCATCACGGCCAACTTCTACGATTGGTGGGAACTCCTTGTTAAACTGGACGGAGCTTATCCCAGAGCCGCCTGTGTGTTGTCGCTCTTGGGTCCTGAGATTCTTGAATGTATCATCAATGCCAGAACCTCCAGTGTGTTGCTTCTCCTGACTTCTAAGGTTCTTGAAGGCCTCATCAAAATCCTTGTTGCGGTCTTCCTTAGCACCAGAGTTGTACATTGGCTGGAAGTCAGATCTACTCATTTGACTGGTCCTGCTTCGGTTACTCTTGATGCTTTCGCCAGTTGGATTCGACTTGATGGGCGAGGGGAAAGCTCCTGGAATCGTCCCACTTGTTCCAAATGCTGATCCAAAAGAGTCCCACTGTTTCCCCGATTGGCTTTGCTCGTCCCCCCCGGTCGTGTTTCCGGTGGTATTACGCTCAACAGGTGCCGCAAAGGGGGATCTATCTTCAATTTTCCTGGAAGGGAAGGGTGCCTTGGCAGAAGACTCTGTACCGGCGTCGCTTCGGACACTCATGCTGCTTCTTCTATCATCTGGTTTGAATGAGTCTCTCTCTTTCGCCGGGGTCTCACTAATGGAACTACTGGCCCAATTTGTTGGTGTATCTGGTCGAGAGAATTCGTGGTCGCCTTGGTTACTAGCCGATGGGTTGACCTGCACAGATGAAGTGACCGAGTCGGCACGACTAATGGGCAAGAACGGTGTCATATGGGATGCAGTCCCAGGAGGTGCGGCGTCCGCTTGAGGGGAGTTGTGATAGGACGTTGGTGGAGATGTAGGGGGGGTTGAGTGCGAGGGCCCCTCAGAGGCCGATGGCGCGGATGGGCCAGCACTGCCCTCGGTGGTGGACCTCTGGGAAAAGCCAGTAGATGTGGGATTAAGAGAAGGCGTTGCAGAAAAGGAGGGGCCGAACACATCCTCCAGAGTTGTAGCATGCGCCGGTGGGTTGTTACCAGGAGCCAGTGGTGATGGCGGGAATGCAGACTCGGGAGCCGGCGGCGGCCTTCGATGGAAAGGGTTGTTATTGAGGCTGGCTTGAGAAGGTGTGGGGCTGCTGGGAGGAGGAGGACTAGCAACATTTGACCTTGTGTCATCAATCTCACTCTTTAGTCGCTCACGATCAACCTCACCAGTGGAGACTTGTTTCTTGTTGATGGCAACCATTCCTCTCTGCTGCCTTGCCTGAGACTGCAGTTTCTCAAGCTCTTGGCGTAGGTTAATGTTTTCCTGGTTAATCACCCTCATGCGCTGGTTCAAGTTCTCATTTTCTCGCCTATCAGACTCGAGAGCCGAGGATATCTCCTGCCTTCTAGACTGGAGCTCGGTGTACGATTGCTCAGCAGTACGATATTCGCCCTTCAGAGTCATCAGTTCATTCTTCGACTCAGCCAACTGATCTTCTGCCTGCTTCAGCTGTTCCGCCTCGCGCTCGTAAGCAGCCCTAAGTGATGCCAACTGTCCCTCAATGTGATTCTTCTGAGAGCTTAATGTGGTTAACTCTTGTTCTGCCGAAGACTTCTTGATCTTGAGCTCTTGGGTCTGCTTAGTCAGAGTACTGATTTGATTTGACAAATTGGCCAATTCTGTAGTCTCGTTAGAGAACTTTTTAGTGATTTCGGGATCAGCATCACCAAGCAGATCTTCCACCATTGATTGTGTCTGACGAGTCGCCGGTGGCGCAGAGTGATTTGATCCCCCGGTCCCCGAAGGAGAAATCATCGACTGGCCAAAGTTAGAGGATGGCACAAAGGCACGGCTTGGCCCGAAGAAATTTGGGGGTCCTTGCGGCATTGGCATCTTGGGTTCAGGGACAGAACCCGAGGCATTGGGCGAAATTGCCGGCCTGTTTGGCACTCCAAAGACATCTGTATCAAAAGGACTAAGTGGGCTCTGGTTCTGAGTAGATGGGGGCGCCGAGCTTGTTTGTGGGGCCGGAGACGAAAAATCCAATTCGAACAAGTCTTGCGAGGCCGGCTTGGGGGGTGGCGGGGGAACAGGTGGTGGGGGAGGCTCAAACGCGGCTGCATGCACGTTAGCGAGTAATCAACGATAAGCGAAGGAGCTGTGGATCATACATGGACCCGCGAACTGCCCAGGCGCACGCATGCTGGGAGGAATTAGATTTGGAGGAAGGACCTCTGGTAAAGGGCCACTGCCATCGGGAAAGTTGCGCTGTTCTCGAATTAGATGCATAGCGATGGCGAACTCCTCGCGACTCAAGCGTCCAGACCCATTAGTATCGGCAAGATCCCAAATGCCGGCAAGGACATCCTCCGGAAGCCTGGAGTTGGAGAAAAACGGTACCGCCTCCTCACCTAGTATCGGAATTAGAACTGCGTATCGGTGGATGATCTAAACGTGGTACATACCAGTAATGTATCCCTTGTTCTGTTTATCGACCGTCAGGAAGACCGAGTCAAATCGCTCCTTGTCGGCAGGCGTGATGACCCATTCTCCACCGGCTTCGAGCTGGGCAGGTTGTGTTACGGGAGGGGTGAATGTCCGGGGTGATTGCGCGCGGCCTTGTTGCAAAGGTCCACTATACTGTTGGGGAATCGGAGGGACAGGAGGCATAGATGGCGGTGGAATGCCTCTCCCTGCTGGCCTCCGATCGCCGTTCCGAGTGGGACCACGTCCCGCGGCAGCTTCATAGAGCCCAGGGGGTAGAATCTGGGGTAGTACAGGGAGAGTGCCACTCTTTGAACATGTGAGAAGGTGCATGGCTACTACGAACTCTGCGGGACCTAAAGCACCGCGATGCTGCCGGTCCGCAAGGTTCCATATTATACCCAAGGTCTGATTCGGGAGCTTAGCGCGTTGAAATATCCCCTTTGCAATATCGCCTAGTTACAAATTAGTCAGCCTCGAACAGATAAAGTAGACAGCAGCTGGGTCAATTCATTACCTGGTAGATAGCCATCGACAGCCCCAGATCGTTCAAATAACCCTGTAAACTTTTCCACATCCTGAGGTGTAAGTGGCGGTACTCGGATCATCCCGGGGCCCGGGATCGCTGGCTGGGAAACCGGGGGCGGCGGCGGGGGAGGAGATGATGTAGTGGGAGGAGGGGGTAATGGGATATTGTTGAAGCCCTCAAATCTAGGAAGTGGGCCAGCTAAAGTAGTCGATCATACCAAGTCAACATGTGAATCTCAGTTACGGCTATCATGGAGAAAATAGGAACCCCTTACGATTCTGTGCTAATTCGGGCCGAGGGTGCTGCCCATTCTGTGCGTACCCGATCAGTCTCAGAGCAACACTGAATCCAACTTTTGTGAGCAGTCCCCGATTATCGGTATCTGCAATGCCCCAAATCTAAAGATACATCAGTACGATAGCCCGAATAGGAGGCCATGGAGGGTCGACAAGAATTTACAAACCTCTCCCAAAATCCTCGGATTGAGTCCGGACTTTTCGAAAAACTTTACAGCAAGTTCTCCCGTTACAACACCAAGTTTATCGCTATCAGCGGCTTGGAAAAGTTGTCCGAAAACCTTCTTCTCCTCTGGCGTAAGCACGAGACTATGGGGACCCGATGCTGTTGGTCCGACGCAGGAATAAACAAATCAGTCACAGAACTTGAACAAGAGTAAAAAAAGGTGTTTATTGCAGGATTATTTACCGGACTCTGATGTACTATCCCTCTCACTCATGTTTGAGGTGTGTTTGGACAATGATGGTGGATGAACAGCTGGAGGAGCTGTAGAGGGTCGTGATGGAAAATGAGGATGAGAAAGCAATGAATGAGACGCGCAATCAGATGTATTGATGGTGGGGTATTATGATTATGATAGGTGGGGGGGGGGGGGGGGATTGGGAGAAGAAAGGATGGAGGTAAAGGCAAAGAAGAACAGCAAAGCAAACAGGGAAATATCGAAAAATACAAATGTCAGTGAAGCCAGAGGAAGATAGAAGGGCGAACGGTGGGGTTGTGGAAAGAGTTGAGGGGGGATGTTAGATGTAAGTTGGGTTGGGGTTTGTGTGTGAGGGCTTGTGGGGTTGCAGGGAACCAACTGCCTCAGAGGGACTACGAAGGCCGGCGACGACGACGACGACGACGATGATGATGCTGTATGGATGGCTGCCGTCATGTGTGGGAGGAGGAACGGCGGCGGCGGCTGGAGAGTGAATGTGGGCGTGCGTGCAGCGCAGCGCAGCACAAGCACATACAGTGGCACACAGCTGGACAAGCCAGAGGAGGGAAGGGAGGAGGGATTGGTCGCCAGTAGCAACCGAGAGCATCCACAAGCCATCTAAACTTCAATGCAAGAGGTGCGGAGAAAGTGGGAGAAGAGAGCTGTTGCCCTATTCAATTGGTCCCTCAAAACCGTTCAGGTGGTCATCCTAACCTTTTCCCATGGTCTCCACTCAGTTCGTCTCTCTGAGCTGCGGGAAATAAAGCATCGCCTTCTGCCCAGTTTTTGCTCGCATTTTATTGCCCATACTCGAGGAGACTAGGCTACCAGAGCCCCATCATCCCCACTGGACACTCTGCGAGTAGCTCACAACGTATCTACTCGAGTACAGAAAACACCGGTAACTTACTCGTGGCTATGGGAAGCACGTGTCAATCTACCTACATCAGCCATCCTTACCGTACCGAGTACTGTAATCCAGTGCAACAACACCACGTTTCTGGGTCCAGCCACCATCTGCCATAGCGATTTGCTACCAGTATATTAATATAACTCAGTGACAGATATTTTTCAGGAACTTTTCTTTTCCATTATCTATAATAGGGCACCGAGAGTGAACCTATGCGAGAATGGGATGGCATCTACTCTCTCCCTACTCGAGTTCAGTGTGACACTCAGCCCACCTTGCCACATCCACCCTGCATGGTGCGACCGAATATCACCGGCGAGGGTAGCTAACGTCGTCATTAGAAATCAATGCCTGCTAGAAACAAAACTCTCCTCATTGATGCTAACGGTGACAGTGCAAGCACCTCCCCTTGTGCGTAAATATTCGAATAAAACGGAGGTCGTGAACTCGGCAACACACACTAAAAGAAAAAGATGATATAGATAACTATATTATGAGCACAACACGAAAATTCGGTGCAACAACACCCATGAATCCCTAATCAGAGCTTCCCTCTGCTGCTTCTGCCCCGTTGGTTTCTACCGTTTCCTCCATTGATTCGTTTTCGCCCTCCACTGTGCTGGTATTGGTAGGTTTGGGTTCCTCCAACTCTGTCTCTTCCTCTTTCCCAGTCTTTCTCTTCTTTCGTGGGGAAGCCCCAGTCTTTTTCTCCTTGGGCAGTTTCTTTCCTTTGGGCACTTTATCTCCTCCCTTGGGAACCCTTTCCCTTGGTGCTTTTGCAGGGGCCTCTCCTGCAGCCCCTGGTGCCGAAGACTTTGCTGTCGTGCTCATTGGATTCGCATTGCATAAGCGATACCATCTCTTCGTTCTGAACAGGTATTAGCAGATATTCTCTGGGATCGGGAGGCGAGCGCATACGCGGCCTGTGGGGTGGTGATGCCTCTTTCCTCGCATACGGCTTTCCAGTTTGGCTGTCGCGCGTCAGTACCGGCTGCATGCCATTAGCATGAGGGAAGGAGAGGAAGTATACTTTACCGTCTCCGGTGTTCCGAACACACGAGATGAGAAAGAGAACTTCCTCCGAGGCAGGCGGCATTAGTACGGGTGTGGAGAGGCTAGAATAAATACGGGTATATTCGTAGCGAGAGGTAGGTCCGTCTTTTTGAATATGGGGGACTCTTGTCGGCGCGATATATACCACATTTAGGGACCACTGAATCTGGACAACAATACGGTACCGGAGTGTGCGTCATTGAAATTTGTTATCTTTAACTGCTAGTCTACTAGCGGTACACTCTCATACCAGCTGTTGCCGTCCCTTTCAACTAGAATTGGGCGTTGATATACTATTTCTGGCGGCAGTCCTCCAGAGCTCTGATACCAAGTGCCCGTGCCATAGGTGAGTTCTGTTACAGTTCTACCATTAACTATCAAATAATGAGGTAGGATACGAGTACCTACACAAAGGGCCACTCCAGGGAACAACCTGAGATAACTTTTCAACATTAGATGACGGGCCGAACCCTGCACAGTACAGCATACTATTCTTGTTGGAACTACTGTACTGTACATGTGTATTAGTACACCTACTAGGGAACAGTGATTTCCCGAACCACCATTTGATATTATCGCCTACATCAGCTATGTTTACTTTGACACACGATAGGGCACGGATGCCATTCAATATAGAGAACCAGACTACAAGTACTAGTACAAGCCATCGCGGGAAACCACTCTCCAAGACCGGCGCGGAGTGGAAGCTCAGCCACCATAGCCTCAGGGAACAATTCTCAACCCCACAGTCTCGCACGGGATGTCCCGGAGTCCGAATGGTGCTGGGCCCTATGATGTATGCTGCCTTTTGGGACATGGCGCTTTTGTATTGTAAGCATGTACAAGTACAAATACTTTTGACCCGTGCCAGTACACCCTCGTGCAATGAGAAGGTTCCAAGTTTTCCATACAGTACACAGTTATACTTTTCAACCACGGGATCGATTTTCAAGCTATGATACCAATCAAGATATACCCTTCCGAAGCTACGAGAAGCGCCAGCCTAGGGAAACAGACTCTAAAAGCCTCTCTTTGTGTGGAGAAAGTACATCGTGTACTGGCTGTTGTGCCGAGAACTTCGAACCTCCCTAATTAGATATCACACGACTTCTCTTTCATCCCGACGATTTCATGTTTAGGCCCCCCCCCCAACCGCTTCGTACACTCCCTCCCTTAAACCTACTGATAAGTTGTACAAGCTAAATAACGAGAAGCAGAACAGGGCAAAAACATTATTCACCAAAACCCTTCGAAATAATACTAAGGTATAGCCGAAAGTATTATCAAACACGAAAACAGAGAACCCTTCCCCCCCCCCCCATCTACGCTCACCACTTCCAAACCCACTTC
>Ga0307509_10001858_pt1 | contig 34921 bp, 31 predicted proteins | sample 10_EM_MG_FD_202245 | JGI IMG/M metagenome (GOLD analysis project Ga0307509, IMG submission 202245) | Populus trichocarpa ectomycorrhiza microbial communities from riparian zone in the Pacific Northwest, United States - 10_EM | ecosystem: Host-associated > Plants > Roots > Unclassified | place...
CTTCGGCGTCGACGACGACGGATCTACCCTCGAAGATCTCCATGCTCGGATCATCGGCCAAGCTCGCCGATCGCGTAGCGCGCAAGGCGTGCGCGCCGGCGCAAGAGCTGCGCTCGATCCATGTGAAGATACGCGGCGATGGCCCGCCGCGATCCGCACTCGTACGCCGACGACACCCAACCGCAGACCGAATCCTTCGTATGGAAGGCACGCGTCGACTTCGCGACCCAGACCCTCGCGGCCGAGGTGGTGCTGCGGTTCGTGGAGCCCGGGCGCGGCACGATCGACCTCGATACCCGGAGCCTCGAGATCGACGCGATCGAGGATGCGAACGGGCGCGCGCTCGCGTTCACGCTCCATCCGCCCGAGCCGTTCCTCGGCGCGCGGCTCGAGATCACGATCCCCGAGGCGACGCCGCACCTGTCGATCCGCTACGCGACCTCGCCCGACGCCTCGGCGCTGCAGTGGCTCGCTCCCGCGCAGACCCGTGGCGGTGTCCACCCGTATCTGTTCTCGCAGTGTCAGGCGATCCACGCGCGCTCGTTGATCCCGCTGCAAGACACGCCGCGGTTGCGCGTCCGCTACACCGCCGAGCTCACCTTTCCAAGGTCGCTGCGCGCGGTGATGGCGGCGGCGGATCGCGGGCGGACCGAGACCGGCGAGGTCGCCGTTCACGCGTTCGAGATGCCCCAGCCGATCCCGCCGTACCTGTTCGCGTTCGCGGTCGGCGACCTCGCATCGCGCGATCTGTCGGCGCGGTGCCGGGTGTGGGCCGAGCCCGCGGTCGTCGAGGCGGCGGCGTGGGAGTTCGCCGACGTCGAGAAGATGATCGCCGCGGCCGAAGCGCTGTTCGGTCCATACGACTGGGAGCGGTTCGACATCCTGACGATGCCACCGTCGTTCCCGTACGGCGGGATGGAGAACCCGCGGCTCACGTTCCTCACGCCGACCGTGATCGCCGGCGATCGCTCGCTCGTGTCGGTGGTCGCGCACGAGCTCGCGCACTCGTGGACCGGCAACCTCGTGACAAACGCGAACGCCGAGCACTTCTGGCTCAACGAGGGCTTCACGATGTACGCGGAGCGCCGGATCACCGAGGCGCTCGAGGGCGCCGACATGGCCGCGCTCTCCGCGGCGCTCGGCCGGCGCGAGCTCGACGAGTCGATCGTGCGATTCCGCGACACGCCCGCGATGACGAAGCTGCGGACGCACCTCGAGGGCATCGATCCGGACGAGTGCTACTCGCTGATCCCGTACGAGAAGGGCTACATGTTTCTCACCGCGATCGAGGCCGCGGTCGGACGCCCCGCGTTCGCGGCGTGGCTGCGCACGTACCTCGACAAGTTCCGGTTCGGCGCGATCACGACCGAGGACTTCATCGCGCACATGGAGGCCGGGTTGCCCGGCGCGCTCGCGAAGGTCGATGCGGCGGCGTGGCTCGACGGCGAGGGTCTGCCCGCGAACGCGGTGGCCGCGCCATCCTCCCGGCTCGCCGCGATCGAGGCGCTCGGCGCCACCTCACCTCCCGCCGACATCAAGTGGTCGGCGACCGAGTGGGCGCTCTACATCGAAGCGTATCCCAGACCCGCCCCCGCGCCCGCGCTCGCCGAGCTCGATGCGCGGTTCCAGCTCACCGACAGCACGAACTACGACGTGCTGGTGCCGTGGCTGACGCTCGCGCTCAAGTCGGGGTACCTCGCGGTGCTGCCGCGGGTCGAGGGCGTCGTCGCCGAGGTCGGCCGGATGAAGTACCTGCGCCCGCTCTACACCGCGCTCGCCGCGGAACCGACCACGCGCACGCGGGGCGAGGCGCTGTTCGCGCAGCATCGCGCCACCTACCATCCGATCGCCCGCCAGATGGTCGAAGGCGTGCAGGCGCGTTACCGTGCGGCTCCATGAAGTCTGCCACTCCCAAAGGCGACCACATCAAGCGCGTCGCGCTGGTGTTCTCCGGCGGTCCGGCGCCGGCCGCGAACGCCGTGATCTCGTCGGCCGCGATGTCGTTCCTGTCGGACGATCGTTCGGTCATCGGGTTCTTCCACGGCTACTCGAACCTCGAGGACTATCACCCGGTCACCCACCGGCTCCTGCCCGACGAGCACTACCGGATCTTCGACGAGAAGGATCTCGCCGGCCTGCGCAACTCGCGCGGGATCGTGATCGGCACCGCGCGCACGAACCCCGGCGCCGGGATCGAGAAGCCCGCCGATCTCGACGACCCGAAGAAGACGGTGAAGCTCCGCAACATCTACAACGCGCTCGTCGACCTCGACATCGACGCGTTGATCTCGATCGGCGGCGACGACACGCTGAAGACCGCCAACTTCCTGTTCGAGCTCCAGCGCCGGCTGCCCGCCGGGGCGAAGCGCGTCCAGATCGTTCACCTGCCGAAGACGATCGACAACGACTACCCGGGCATCGACTTCACGTTCGGATTCTTCACCGCCGTCGACGTGATGGCGAAGGAGATCCAGAACCTCCGCGCCGACGCGATGGCGACCTCGAGCTACTTCGTCATCGAGACGATGGGGCGCAAGGCCGGCTGGCTGTCGTACGGTGTCGCGATCGCCGGCGAGGCCAACCTCGTGATCGGCGTCGAGGATGTCCACGGTCCGCTGCTCGCGGCGCCGACCAAAGACGAGCCGAGCGGCAAGCTCTCGCTCGACGCACTGCTCGATCGGATCTGCGAGCTGATCGAGCTGCGCGAGAAGCGCGGCAAGCACTACGGCACGATCGTCCTCGCCGAGGGCCTCGCCGAGATGCTGCCGAGCGCGCAGCTCGCGAACCTGCCGCGCGACGAACACGGCCACATGTCGCTCGGCCGGCTCGACTTCGGCAAGCACGTCGCCGGCCTGGTCCAGAAGCGCTACACCGAGCGCACCAGTCGCAAGAAGAAGGTCACCGGTCTGCAGCTCGGGTACGAGTCGCGCTGCGCGCCGCCCCACGCGTTCGACGTCATGCTCGGGAGCCAGCTCGGCATCGGCGCGTATCGCGCGCTCGTCGAGGAGAACCACGACGGCCACATGGTCTCGATCGAAGGCCAGCTCGAGCTGATCTACGTCCCGTTCAAGCAGCTCGTCGATGCGGCGACGCTCAAGACCGAGGTCCGCCTGATCAAGGTCGGCAGCGACTACCACCGCCTCGCGCGGTTCCTCGAGCAGCGCACCGACAAGATGCTCGACTGGGCGCTCGGTCGTCGCCGCGAAAGCTGATGAAGAAGTGGCTCGTCCGGGCGTGGCTCGTGATCGGGCTGGGCCTGTTCGCGTACGTGCTGTCGCGGACGCCGTTCGCCGAGATGCTCGCCGCGGTCGCCGCGATGGGGCCGGTGATCGCGCTGTCGCCGGTGATCGCGGCGGCGTGGTTCGCGACGCGCACGAGCGCGCTGGCCTCGATCGTCGATCACACCGCGCCGTGGCGGACGCTGTACGGCCTGCGCTGGATCGGCGACGGCTACAACGGCGTGATCCCGCTCGCCGGCGTCGGCGGCGAGCCGTTCAAGCTGCGGATCCTCGATCGCTACCTCGCCGTCGAGGACAGCCTCGCCGCGCTCGTCCGCGATCGCCTGATCGACAACGGCCTCGGCTTCGCGGTGTCGGCCACGTGCTGCGCGCTCGGCGTCGCGCTGCTCCGCGATCCGGCGGCCGGGCGCGAGCTCCTCGTCTACGCCGCGGCGGCGTTCCCGCTCGGGCTCGTGATGCTCGCGCTGATGATCACGCGCGTGCCCGGCCGGCTCGGCACGGTCGTCGCGCGTGCGTTCGGTGGCGCGACCCACGAGCCCGCGCCCCTACCCGTCCGCGCGTTCGGCCGCGCGCTCGCGTGGTTCGCCCTGACTCGCGTGCTCCAGGCGTGCGAGACCGGGTTGCTGCTCCACCTCGTCGATGCGCCGGTGTCGGTTGCGACCGTGCTCTACGTCGACGGCGCGCTCAATGCCGCCGGCTTCCTCGGCTTCATGCTCCCGCAGGGCCTCGGCGTCGTCGAGGGTGCCGCGCAGGTCGTGCTCGTCGGGCTCGGCGTCCCGCTCGCCGGTGCCACCGCGTTCGCGCTGGTCCGCCGCGGCCGGGTCGTCGCGTGCGGCGTGATCGCGCTCGTCGTCCACGCGGCGACCGCCGCGGCGCGCCCGCCCGCCGATCGGCGGAAGCGAGACGATGCTACATAACGGCGGTGCCGACGCTGTTCCTCCTCTCGCCCGCGCGCTCCGGTGGTCCACGCGCCGGGCAGCTCGCGCGCTCGAGCGGCGAGCTCGGCGTCCAGCTTCGCGCCGGCGACGCGCTGCTCGGCCACGTGTTCGTGTGGCTGTCCGCGCTCTACTTCCGCGGCAAGCTGACCTACGCGCGCGCGTTCGCCGATCCGTCGCCCGGGTGCGAGGGCGTGCTCGTGATGGCACCTGGACTCGGCCTGTGCACTCCCGAGACCCGGATCTCCGACGTCGACCTTCGTGCGATGGGTACGGTCGAGGTCGAGAGCGAGCCGTTCGTGACGATGCTCCGGCGCGACGCGACGCGCATCGCCCGCGAGATCCGCGCCGACACCCAGGTCGTGCTGCTCGGGAGCATCGCGAGCGGCAAGTACGTCGACACGCTGATCGAGGTGTTCGGCGCGCGCCTCGTGTTCCCCGCCGAGTTCGTCGGCCGCGGGGACATGAGCCGCGGCGGGATGATGCTCCGCGCGGCCCGCGACGAGAAGGAGCTGACCTACGCGATGGTCGCCGGCGCGATCCGGCGTGGCAAGCGCCCGCCGAAGCTCGGAAGACTCCCGCGCAAATAGCTGCACCTTTTCGCGCGCTCGCGCGTGTACACCCCATGCGCCGGTCCGTTTGGGTCCTCTTTGCCGTGACGCGGATCGCGGTGGCCCACCCGGCGCAGTACCGGATCGCGGAGGATCCACCGCCGGACCCGCCGATCACCGAGTGGCGCGACCACCCTGCCCTGCTCGAATGGTCGACCTGGCTCGGCTTCGGCATCGGCGTCGCGTCGTCGCGGCCCGACACGCTCGCACGCGGGACCACGCCCGCCGCGGATCGCCACAGCGAGTGGGTGTTCTCGGCCGGTGCCGAGGTCACGCTGCCGCTCACCCACACCGCCCGGCTCGGCGCGTGGGCCGGGCTGCACGAGCTCGAGCCGATGGTCGGCGGCGAGCTCCAGCTGACCGCGCGGCCGAAGTCGCTCGACCTGTTCTTCTATGAAGGCGAAGGCGTGTGGACGCTGCGCGCGGGTGGTGGGCGCGACCACATGACCGCCGCGCTCTCGTGGGGCTATCGCTGCCCGTGGAAGCTGTGGGGTCCCTACTCGACCCGCACGCGCTACGAGATCGGACCGCGGATCACGTTGATGGCGACCCGCGCGTACGCCGATCCGAAGGACTGGACCGCGACGCTCGGCCTCGAGGTCGAGCCCGTCGGCGCGCTGCGCTACCTGCTCGGCATCAAGTCTTGGTACTGAGCGACCGGGTGCTACACCTCTGCATGGGGTACCGCGACGACGTCGACGCGTTGTACGAGCGATCGATCACCCTGCAGCGCGACCTCGATCAAGCCCAGGCCCGGCTCGCCGCCCTCGAGGCGCCGAAGCCCAAGCCGCGCGTCGCGAAGGCCCCACCGCCGGCACCGCATCGCGCGCGGATCGCCGTGCTCGCCGCGACCCGCGAGCGGCTCGCGAGGCTCGACGACGAGACGCTCGTCCTGGTCGGCGCGATCGTCGAGGACCTCGCGATGGAACCCGCGCGCCGCGATCACTTGCTCGCGGATCTGCGCCCGGTCGTCGACGCGATCCTCAAGGTCCACGCGGGCTAGTGCGCGATCCAGCGTAGCGGCCCATTCGGTAGGCCGGAATGCCCACCGGCCGCGAGGTTCGCGACGCCGTCCACGCACGCGTACGGCATGCCGCCGGGTTTCGGTGTGCACGGCTGTGCGCGCTTGCCGACGAGGACCTTGTCCGTGACGAGCGCGAACACTCGATCACCGGCCTCGGCGACCTTCTTCAGCGTGGTGAGATCGTACGTTCCGTCCTCCACGGTCACGAGCTCGTCGTTCCACGCCAAGATCTTGCCTTTGCCGGGGAACGGTGTCGCCGTCTTCACGACGGCATCGAACACGATCAACCCAGCCTTCGCTTCGATCAGCACGAACGCGCCGTAGGAGTCGACCACCCGGCCCTTCGGCAGCGCGATCTTCTTTCCAGTCGCGCCATCGGTGCAGGTCTCGGCGCAGTACACGGCGCTCGCGAGCTTGGCCGCGATCTCTCGACGGCCGTGATGGGGGCGGCGCCCGATGTCCTCTCGCACGTCGCCTGGCACCTTGGTCGGCGCGACGAACGCGCCATGATCGACATCGAGCCAGAGCTCGATCGGCGGGTCGCCGGCGAGGCCAGCGTCCGACGAGGCGAGCGCGCGACCATGACACGCGCCTCCTGCCTCGTCGGTCTGAGCGATCGGGAAACTGGCTCCCCGCCTCATCGCGGCGATGCGTGCCCAGTGACCGTCGAGAGCGATCGACGCGCGCCAGATCGGATGATCGACATCGACGATGCGCTCGCTGCCGCTGGCGATCTCGCGGATCACGATCTGATCCTTCTTCCCGTGCCTGAAATAGAGCATCCGCGTGCCGTCGGCGGTCATCGTCGCCGGCCGGGCCTCGGCCGACGGGACCGCATCGTCGCGGACGTCCGCGTCCCTCAGCGCGGTCGCGTGGCCCGTGGCATCGCTGAGATAGAGCCTGCCACCGCGCACGTAGACGAGCTGCTTGTCGTCCTGGTCGCGCGTGACGAGCCGCTCGATCTCGACACCGTCGCCCGAGCCGAAGACGACGTACGGCCGCATCGCGTCGCCCCACACATTGCCGTGGAAGCCAACGCCGACCTCGATCGTCCCGTCGCGGTCGGTGTCCTTGCGGGCCTGACAGATCACGAGCCAGCTCCCGTCCTCGGCGACCTCCTGCAGTAGCACCGGATGCGGCGTGCCGATCGACCCATCCGCACTGGGCCGAGGCACCTGTGGTTGCGGCTGCGCGATCGGGGCGACACGCGGCGATCGTACGGGGCTGCCACAGGCCGCGAGCACCACGAGCGGTGCGGCTTTCATCCCTGGTCAACGCGCGACCCGCACCCGGCATTTCTCAGTCGCCGGTCGGCGTGACGGTCGCGGCCTCGACCATCAGGATCACGGTCTTCTCGACGGCGCGCGTCCGGTGGACGGTGCCGCGCGGCACGGTGTAGCCGACGTGCTTGCCGAGGGTCATGGTCCCCTTGCCCTCGATGTCGAGGAGCAGCTCGCCGTCGAGGACGATGAAGCACTCGTCCTCGTGGTCGTGCTTGTGCCAGTGGTACTCGCCCTGGATGATGCCGAGCCGGACGACGCAGTCGTTGACCTGCGTGAGGGTCTGGTTGAACCACGGCTGGTGCGCCGCGACCTCGGCGGGGATGTCGATCAGCGTGTTCGCGCCGTACTTGTTGTCGAGCTGCGTGTTGTAGCGATCGTCGGCCATGCCGGCAGTCTAGTGACAGGTCGGGTCGTTCACCAGACACTGGCCGTTGTCGTCGCACCGTACACCTTGCTCGCACTGACCGGCTGCGAACCCGTAGTCGCTGCAGTTGTAGTCGCACTGCATCGGCGGGGGCGGGCCTGCGGGCTGCGAGTCCAAGGCGGGGATAGAAGTCACGTACGCCGTCGCGTACTTCTCGACGTACTTCTCGCTGATGTAGCCGTAGCCCTTCGGCAGGTCGCTCTCGACGCCGAACACGGACGTGCCCCAGCTGTTCTTGAAGATGTAAAAGCCCTTCTGCACCGTCGGTTTGCCGTGGCCATCGAGGATCGCCTTGCCGTCGGCGCCAACGTTGTCGACCTCCATCGCGTCGTCCCAGCCGACGATCAGGATGCCGTGACCGGCCTTCTGCTTGTGGCTCTCCATCACGTCCATGTCGTTCGGATAGCGGACGATGCCCTTGCGCATCTCGGCGCGATCGATCGGCAGCGTCGACAGTCCGTGGTTCCACGCCTGGTAGAAGAAGTCGATGCCGATCGCGACCGCGGTGTGGTCGCTCGTGATGTGCGCCTTGATGTCGGTCGTGTTGAGGAACTTGCCGCGCGGCAGCGTGAACTTCTTCGCAGCCTTCATCGCGTCGGTCGGATCGCCCTGGGTCCAGCACTTCGCGGGCAGCTGCTGGGTCTCGGTCCCGTCGGGCATACAGTCCGGATCGTCGGCGGCGGTCCACTGGGTGCCGCGATACGGATCGACCGACTCCTCGACGATGCCGTACTGATGGATCGCGTCGACGTTATTCGCGACGTTCGAGCCCTCGGCGTTCGGCAGGATGCCGAGCTGGACCTTGACGGCCCACTGCAAGTATTGCTCGGAGAAGCTCGGGTTCATCAACCCGGCCTTCAGGTAGAGGTGCTCCATCAGACCGGTGGTCGTGAAGATCGTGCACACGCCACGCTCGTTCTGATCCTTCACCGGCGACTGCGACTCGAGCAGCTCGGTCGACTTCACCGGGTAGACCGCGTCCGCCTTGCCGATGTCGGGGAGCGAGGCGTTGTCGGGCACGCCGTGGAACACGTGCTCGTACTTCGACAGGCCCGGTGCATACGGGTCGGTGTCCGAGCCGGCATCGGTGGGCGCGGTGGCACAGGCGGCGAGCACCACGAACAGGACGGGCAGCGTGCGCATGCCGCGCCATCAAGCACGAAGCGATCCCGTGTAACCATCGGGATTCGCTGAGACATGAGGCACGCGTCAGCACGATCCGCCGGCTACTCGAGTCGTCACTTCTTCGACATCACGCGCGCCTTCTGCTTCCCCGCCTTGACCATGTTCTTGCCCTCGTAGGTGCCGGGCGCGTACGCCTTCGCCGACTTCGTCATGTCGTCGAGATCGGCCATCGGCTTCGCCGTCTTCGCCGGCGCGATCTTGTACATCGCGCCCTTCTTCGAGATCTCCTGCGAGCTCCGCTCGAGGATCTGCACGGCCTGATCGCGATCGCCCGCGTCGTACGCACGCGCCGCCTGGCGCAGCGACTCGGCGGCCTGGAGCTGGAGCACCTGCGCCATCACGTCCTGATCGACGCCCGCCGCCGCGACCCTCGGGTCTTCGGTGACCTGCGTGCCGAGGTCGATCGCGTGGGTCTTGCGCTCGCCGGTCCGCGCGTCGCGATACGACAGCTCCGCGTGGAGCGCACCGGCGACCCCGACGTGGCCGGTCGGGACCTGGAGCGAGACGAGCAGCTTGCGCGCGTCGCCGCCGAACAGATCGATCATCGGCACGACGACCGTGTCGTGATCGCGCTGGCTGTCGTAGCCGTGAACGCTGACGATCTGCGCGCCGCTACACTCCGGGCGCAGCCGGAGCTCGACATTCGTCGCGACCGTCGACTGGAAGCTCGCGAGCTCGCCCGCGACCGCCTTCTCGAGATCGCCCGCGTCCTTCACGTACTCGTAGTTGCCGCGGCCGGCCTCGGCGATCGCCTCCATGAGATCTTCGTTGAAGTCGACACCGATCCCCATCGCGGTGATCCGGACACCGTGGTTCGCGGCATCGCGCGCGGTGTCCGCGATCGCCTTCGGATCCGTGATCCCGACATTCGCGCGGCCGTCGCTGAGGAGGATGACGCGATTGACGTCGCCGTCGTGGTGCGCGCGTTCGACCTCGACGCGTCCGGCGACGAGCCCGCCCTCGAGGTTCGTGCCACCGGCGGGCGCGAGGCGTTCGATCGCGGCGTGCATCTTCGCCTTGCCCGCGGCGTCCATCGCGATCGACGACACCATCACGTCGGCGGTGTCGTCGTACTGGATCAGCGAGGCGTGATCCTGCGGCCCGAGCCGATCGACGATCGCGCTCGCCGCGTTCGCCGCGTGCTCGATCCGACCCGCCATCGAGCCCGAGTGGTCGATCACGAACGCGAGATCGAGCGCCGGCCGCGGCCCACCGACCTCGTCGGTCGTGATCTGGAGCTGAGCCGCGAGCTCGCCGTTGCCCTTCAGCACCGAGGACGACGACAGGGCGCCGCTGAACGTGCCGTGCAGGAGCTTGGCGGTCGCCTTGGGCGGTCCCGACAGCCCGCACATGCTGATCGCCATCTCGTCGACGGCCTTGTCCTGGGACGTGCGGGTCTGCGCGAGGACAAACGCGGTCACCGTCGCCGCGCCGGCGAGGGCAAACACCGTTACCGTGGTTGCGATCTTGGAGTGCATGACCGCCTTCGACGCACGAGACGGGCGTTGGTTTTGATGCGATTTTCGGGTGCAACTCGTGCGTTCGGGCGGTGTCTTTTGCGATCCTGCTGGGCATGAAGTGGTGTGTGGGTCTGGTGCTGTGCAGCTGCATATCTCCGGTGATGAAGTTCGGCGAGGGCAAGTCTGCCAAGCAGGCCCAGCACGACACGCTGAACGAGTTCATCCCATCGACGCTCGATACCTCGCGTGCGTACGGCGGCGCGGTGCGGAACGCGAAGGTGATCGTCTACGCCGATGACGAGTACCGCGCGCAGAACCTCCACTGGGAGCAGACGTTCGGCGACCAGCTCGACCGCGCGAATGCGGTGCTCGAGCCCCAGTTCGGGCTCCATCTGGTCGCGGACTACCACGTGTGGAATCACCACGCGCCGGGCCACGCACTGGACGAGGACCTCGACGACCTGCGCGCGCTCGACGACGGCCGCAGCACGTTCGCGGTGATCGGCCTGACGTCGTCGCTCGGCCTCGTCTCGGCGACGTTCGAGCTGCTCGGCGTCGCGACGATCGGCGGCAATCACGTGATGCTGCGCGGGTTCGCCGACCTCGAGGAGCGCAAGGAGTTCGAGCGCGTGTTCCCGGATCTCTCGCCCGACGAGCGCGCACGCGCGTACGAGACGCGGCGCCGCCACAAGACCGCCGCGATCCTGCTGCACGAGCTCGGCCACAACCTCGGGATGAACCACGAGGAGGTCGAGGACACGCTGATGAGCCCGCGCTACTCCGACCACTCGACCGGGTTCAGCGTCCCGGCGCACGCGACGATCCAGAAGACGCTCGATCAGCGGCTCGGCGGCGTGCGTCAGGAAGCGCCCGCTCCGGCCACCGCCACGACGGATCCGCCGGTTCCGGATCCGGCGACCGTTCATCGCAAGCTCGTCATCCACGTCACCGCGACCCAGATCCTGATCGATGGCCGGCCACGCGATCAGAGCGATCTCAGTATCGCGTTCAGCGGCGAGGCCGCGCTCGATCCCGAGACCGAGGTGGTGGTGCAGAAGGACAAAGGCGTCGCGACGGCGCGCGTCACGGACATCGTCGATCGCGCGAAGGCCGCGGGGATGAAGCGCGTCTCGATCGAATGATCCTGGGGGCACTGCGACCAACGGTGGGCACACCTACCCCCACGCATCGTGAAGGCGTTCTCCCGACGGCGCCCGAGGTTTCCAGACGCGAGGTTGTGCAAGGTCGTTCACGTCGTGTGATCGCGTCGTAGCTCGACGCGATCGAGTCGAGCCGATCGTCCTGATCTCGCGGCGTTTCTCGGCAACGCTCCGGGACGGCACGCTCGTTGCGAAGTGCGCGCCCGGAGGAAGTCATGCGCTCACGCCTGTTCGCACTCGTGTTCGTGTTCGGTTCGGCCTGCGTCGGCGACGCACCGCCCGAACCGACGGGCACCGCGGACGACGGCACCGCCGGCGCCGGCCTCAACGAATCCGGCGACACCGGCGGCGGCGGCGAGGGCAACAACTTCTATGCCCGGGTCTGCGCGGCCGGCGAGGTCACCAAGGGGATGGACATCTCCTACTACGAGGGGACCGTGAACTGGACCTCGGTCAAGAACGCCGGGATCAAGTTTGCGTTCATCCGGGTGTCGGACGGCACCGGGTTCCACGATCCGAAGTTCGCGAGCTACTGGGCCGACGCCGCGGCGCACGGCATCATCCGCGGCCCGTATCAATTCTTCCGCCCGACCCAGGGCATCGACGCGCAGGCCGACCTCATGATCAGCTCGCTCGGCGGTCACTACACGCCCGGCGATCTCCCGCCGGTGATCGATGTCGAGGCCGACGGTGGGCTCGCACCGGCGACGGTCGCGGCACGGGTTCGCCAGTGGGTCGATCGCGTCCACAACGCGCTCGGCGTCACGCCGATCGTCTACACCGGCAAGTACTTCTGGCGCGACGAGGTAGGCGGTCCGACATCGTTCGTGTCGAACCCGCTGTGGATCGCGCAGTACACCTCGCTGTGCCCGGATCTTCCGGCGCCGTGGTCGCGCTGGACGTTCTGGCAGAACACCGAGACCGGCACGGTCGCCGGCATCTCGGGCAAGGTCGACCTCGATCAGTTCAACGGCTCGCTCGCCGACCTCCAGGCGTTCGCGATGGGCTCGGGCACGACGACCGAGCCGCCGCCGACCACGTGCGCCTCGGCGACGATGGACAAGGACGAGCCCGACGGCACGTGCGTCCAGGCCGCGAGCGACGGCGCGATGTATCAGTGCAGCGCCGGCATGTGGGTCGCGAAATCGGGCACGAGCGGCTGCACGCAGACGTACTCGTGGTGTGACTCGGCGACGCTCGGCACGTCGGTTCCGCCTCGCACGTGCGTCCAGGCCGCCTCGGATCACATCTGGTACCAGTGCAACGGTTCGACCTGGGTGGCGCCGGTGTCGAGCGGCGCGGGCCCCGCGGGCGATTGCTCGACGATGCACTCGCTCTGAAGCGAAGCCTCGCTCGGGAGATCCCGCGTCCACGTGGCACGTGCGGTCCATCTGCTCGCACACTGGCGGGACGGACACCAGAAAACCGCCATGGCGCGGAGATGGTTTCGGGCCGGACATTCGTTCGCGGGCCGACGCGATGGATCGGGAAAGGCGGGAAGCGTTCGATGCGGTTGTGAATGACCGCCATCTGGCGCCTTCCCGAGCTTTGGCGTCGGCCCGCGTCCGATCGTTTCTGCCCCAAGAATTCCTTTCCGCCTTGGCGGTGAGTCCGAGACCACGAGCGGGTTCGGAGCCCGGATATCGAGCTCGGGCTCGGGCTCGGATGACACGTGGACGTGCACGTACATGGGCTGAGGGCGCTCCTAGCGGGTGCAGTCGGCCTGGCGCGCCGGGTGATAGATCGGCCCGAACGGCGTGCACTCCATCGAACGAAACCGGCCCTCGTCGAGGAGCTGCTTCGTGATCCGGACGTAGATAGCGCGCTCGACGCCAATGTCGCGGTGGTCCTCGCGGATCTCGATCCCGGGGAGCTGGTCGCGCAGCGGCTTCACCACGAGCTCGGCGCGCAGGCCGATCACCTCGAGGCCGTGGACCATCGGATTGTCTCGCACGAGCTTCACGATCTGTGCGATCCGCTCGGGCTGCGGGCGCTCGCGCGCGTCGTAGAACACGCTCGGATCGAGGAAGCAGTCCTCGTTGTCCGTGACGAACACGCGGCACGCCGTCGCGCAGCCGCGCGCCGAGCCTGCGGCATAGGGACAGTCATCGTCGGCGTCCGCCACACCGTCGCCGTCGTTGTCGGGATCGGGGCAGCCATCCTCGTCCTCGAAGACGTCGTAGTCCTCCTTCGCGTCCGGACACCGATCGCGATCGTCCGGAACACCATCGCCATCCGCATCCGCCACATGCGCGGCGCTTTGCACGTGCGTGGTGTGATTCGCGACTCGCTGTGCGGTGGGCGCAGGCGCACCGCTGCACGCGGAAACGACCGAGACCACGAGAAAGCGCCGCACGAGCCTCAGTGTATTCCTGTTGCGGTCGGGTCGGCCCGGGGTCTGCACTGAAGTGGGTCAGGAGGAATCGACTATGAAGCGCATCCTGACCATCATCACCACCGTGTTCGCTCTCGCCGTTGCAGGCGCTGGCTGTCATGCCGGCGCTCGGGTCGGCCCGGCCCACGCGGGCGGTGGCATCTCCGGCCGTTAGCTAGCGAGAGAGCTCGACGATGCGTTCGCGTTCGTGCTCGAACACCACCCGCTGGTCGTCGCGAGGATCGCCGGCGAGCGCGCCGACGATCTTCTTCGCGTAGGCGATGGCGTTGGCCTTGTGGCCCGCATCCGCCTCGAGCTCCGAGAGGACGAGCCACACGTTGACGTGGCCGACCGCGTCGGAGCCCGCCTCGTCGAGAAGAGCGAGGCTGCGCTCGGCATACGGGCGCGCCTTGTCATCCTGCTCGAGGTCCCAGTACGAACGAGCGACCTCTCCGTAGTCGTCGGCCAGGCGTGACCCGCCGACCCCGGCCTTCTCGAGGATCGCGATCGCCCTGGTCATCCGGGCTATCACTGCCTTGTCGTCGTTCGCATCGCGATCGAGCCAGGCGAGGTTCTCCTCGATCACCGCGAGCCTCGGATGATCTGGCGGGAGGACGTCGCGGAGGACCGCAGCGGCTTTCTCGTAGTAGGCGCGGGACTCGCCGTAGTGCCGGAGGAACCGCTGGTTGCTGCCGAGGCCAACGTCGCAGCTCGCCACGAGCTCGCTGTGCTCTCCGTAGCGCGCGACAAAGATCGCCCGCGCGCGGCGATAGTGGGCATCTGCGTCGGCGAACCGGAACAGGCCGCCTTCCTGGTTCGCGAGGTCGTGCAGGGTGCGGCCGACTTCCGGATGATCGGGACCCAGCTCGACCTCTTCGATCGCGAGGCCCTTCGCGAGCCAGCCACGGCCTTCTTCGAGCTTGTTCTGCTCGCCCAGCTCGCTGCCGAGCGCACCGTACGCCGCGGCAAGATCGAGGCGCGACTTGCGGTCGGTGTGCGGCGCGAGGATCGCGATCGCCTTCTGGTAGGTCGCGATCGACTCGGTCGTCCGTCCGAGCGCCTTGTACGCGTCGGCGCGGGCCACGAGGATTCGATCCACGCGCGGAACGTGCGCGCGGACGGCGAGCGCCTCGGCCGCGTCGAGCAGCCCCACCGCCTCCGCGGCGTGACCGGCCTCGATCGAAGCTTGCGACTCTTCGATCAGCGCCTTCAAGGTCGTCGCGTCGTCACCGATCTCGGCGGAGATCCGAGCCGCCTGCGCAGCGTGCTCGCGCGCCGGAGCGAGCCGATTCAGCTCGCGCTCGATCGTCGCCGCGGCGACGAGTGCGCGACCACGCGCGAGAGGATCGCCGCTCGCATCAGCCTGTGCGATCACGCCGGCGGTCTTCGCGACCGCATCGAGCGGCTTGCCCGCGCGCTCGAGCGCGTTGAGCTCGGCGATCTGATCGATCACGGCCGCGGGTGCGTTGCCGGGTGGCGGGGCGTGGGCCGCACACTCGTCGGGATGCGGCAGCCGCGCGATCGACGTCACCGCGCGATCGACTGCCAGCACGTCGGGTCGCTGCCATTCGGCGAGCTGGGCGCGAAGCTCGGCGAGCCCGCGATCGAGGCAGCCGAGCCGGGCCGCTCGCTCGGTCGGTTCGGCGTGACACGCCGACGCGGCGCCGAGGCGCCACGCATCCGCCCAATCGTCGGCGAGATGGATCGCCGACGCGATCGTACCGGCGCGGGTCGGCGCGGCGGAGCGAAGGCGAAGGGCATCGACCTCGCGGACCTCGGCGTTCCACAGGCGGTCGACGAGATGTGTCGCCGCGGCGCACGCGTCCTGCTTCGCCGGTGCGACCATCCAGCCCGCGAGCGCGACGTTCGCGACGACAAGCCCCGCGGCGACGTAGGGCCAGCGCCGGCGCGGTCCCCGCTCGATCGCCGCGACGAACGCCGCGACGCTCGGCCACCGGCGCTCCGGCTCGACCTCGAGCGCGCGGCGAACGTGACGATCGAGCCAGCCGGGGACCTTGCGACCGCGAACTTCACGGACCCGACCGGCGGCCATCTCCGTCCAGATCGCTTCGGCTGTCGCGCCCGCGAATGGGTGGATGCCGTACAGCGCTTCGAACGCGGTGACGCCGAGCGCGTACTGATCGCTGCGCGCGTCGGGCGCGTCGCCGTCGAGGAGCTCGGGTGCGAGGTAAGCCGGCGTGCCGGCGAGCGCGGTCGCCGGGCTCGCGTGACCGTCGAGCGGGGTGCCGGTGGCGAGCACGGTCGCCGCGGCGCCGAGCGAGGCCGCGGCATGCGCGATCGAGATGCGGGGGGAGAGCGCCGGGCGCGGCGCTGCCGAGGCGACGCGCGCGAGGCCGAAGTCGGCGACTCGCGCCCTGCCCGCGCGATCGACGAGCACGTTGTCGGGCTTGAAGTCGCGATGGACGAGCCCGCGCGCATGAGCGGCCGCGAGCCCGCGCCCCGCCTGGACGAGGACGTCGGCGATCGCGCGCCATGACCGCGGCTCGTCGCGCAACCAGCGGGCGAGCGTGGTGCCGTCGACCAGCTCCATCGCGAGGAACGGCGCGCCGTCGGCAACGCCGACCTCGTGGACGGTCACCACGTTGGGATGCGAGAGCTGCGCTGCCGCGCGAGCCTCGCGCACGAGCACGTCGCGGTCGAGGCCGGGGTCGAGCCGCTTCAGCGCGACCGCGCGCGCGAGCTCGGGATCCTCGGCGCGGAACACCTCGCCCATGCCCCCGCGGCCGATCCGCTCGCGGACGACGTAGCGACCGACCTGCTTGCCCTCGCTCCACCCCGTCGAGGGCACCTGCTTGACGAGCGCGGCGAGGAGCCGGCGGCACGTGCCGCAGGCGTCGATGTGATCTTCGATCGTCTCGCGCAGGGCCGCCGGAACGTCACCCGCGACGAACGCGCTCGCGCGGTCTTCGTCGAGGCAGAGGTCCATGACGCGGACTCAATAACCAAGGAATGGCGCCGGAACAACCCTTATTTGCGTCATGCCGATCGCCCCGTACTGATGACGGCCTCTGCCCGTTTCGTAGAAACTTCCAAGGTCGATCCGCGCTCGGGGTTCACAGCGGCATGCGGATCGTATGCGATGCGTGTGCGACGAAGTATTCGATCGCCGATGACAAGGTGAGCGGCAAGGTCTTCAAGATCCGGTGCAAGAAGTGCAGCAACGTGATCGTGGTGAAGGGGACGGAGGCCGCGCCGCCCGTCGAGGAACCGCCGCCGCCGCCGGATGGAATCTGGCACCTCGTGATCGACGACGATCAAGTCGGCCCGCTGAGCGAGGACGAGATCCGTGCGCGGATCGGGCGCGGTGAGGTGACGCGTGACACGTTCGCGTGGTGTGAAGGACTCGCCGAGTGGGCGCCGCTCGCGCAGCTCGACGTGTTCGCGGCGCTGTTCGCCGAGCCCGCGGCTCCGGCCGACGACATCTTCGCGGTCGCCGCGGCCGCGCCGGTGGCCGTGGTCGAGACACCACCACAGGGCGGGCGGTTGCTCGCCGAGCGCAACGAGAGCTCGGTACTGTTCTCGATGAACAACCTCGCGCGGCTCGCCGGCCCCGCGCCCGCGAAGGCCACGGCGGTCGACCCCGGCGCGCCGGTACAAGAGGGCTCGGGCTTGATCGATATCCGGTCGATGGCGAGCGCGTATCGCGGCACCGCGACCGCGACGCCCGCGAAGGGCAGCGCGGGCATCGGCTCGCTCGACGACTTGCCGGTGTTCGCGGCGAGTAACTTCTCCGAGCCCGCGGTGCTCGTGCCGACCGTGGTGCGGACGTCGAACCGGTTGCTCCACGTGATGATCGCGGCCGTCGCGCTGCTCGCGGTGATCGCGATCGTGCTCGTCGTCGTGCTGCTCAAGGGTCACGACGAGCCGGCGAAGCTCGCGCTCGCGACCCCTCCGCCTGCCGAGCCCGCGCCTCCCGTCGCGACGCCACCGCCGGCGCCGATCGCAACACTCCAGGCCCCCGCGCCGGTCGAGACGCCCGCGCCCACCGCACCTGCGCCGCGCGAGCACGCCGCGCCGGCACCGCACAGTCAAGCCGCGCCGCCTCCTCCTCCACACCCACCTGCCCCGCGCGCGCCGAAGCTCGAGCAACACGCCGCGGCACCGGCGCCGCCCGCCGCGAGCGAGGAGTGCGACGAGATCAAGTGCATCGTCAATTCCGACCTACCGTGCTGCCACAAGCACGCGGCGCCGAAGGCGAAGCTCGAGGATGCGAGCCTGCCCGAGCGCCTCGCATCGTCGATGATCACGGCGAGCCTCGACCCGGTGCGCCCCAAGGTCATGGCGTGCGGCGCGTCGATCAAGGGCAAGGTGCGGATCCACGTGAAGGTCGGTGGCGACGGGAAGGTCAGCGAGGCAACGCCCGCTGAATCTCCCGATCCCGCGCTCGGTGCGTGCGCCGCCGCGGCGGTGAAGCGCGCGACGTTTCCCAAGACCCAGAACGGTGGCTCGTTCTACGTCCCGTACCTCTTCTGAGGGGACGGTCTACGTTCGCCCGAGAGTGCCTCATCTGTCAGCTTCACCGAAGCGTCGCGCTTCGGTGGTACGGGTAGCTCGTGAAACTGTAGACCGTCCCCATGTTCGAACGAACAATTACACGAGATTGCGACGACGAACTTGTGAAACTGTAGACCGTCCCCTTTGGGAGGGCGGCTCGTTCTACGTCCCCTACGTGTTCTGAGCCAGGACGAGGCGCTGGAGCGTGCGCTGGAACTCGTCGACCGAGACGTCGACGTGTTCGAGCACGCGACCGTAGAGCATCGCGGTCGGGACAGAAGCACCGGCGCGTTCCTTCTGGCAAGCGTCGAGCTGCCAGAGAATGACGCGCTCGAGCCTGGTAAGGCCATCGCGCGCGTCGCGGAGATCGTCGGTCACGACTCGAGCGTACTGCTACTGCGGTCGAGTGCGTACGAGCGCGGGCGTTGGGAATTTGTCCTGAAGAGGATCACAGAGCCGTGAATGGCCACAGAGGACTGGTCGAGGTACGCGGAGGATCGCGGCGGTGAGCGTGATCGTCGTCGGCGCGCTGCCGCAGTCGAACATCAGCTTGCCACCCGCCGTGGCGGCGGCCTGGAGCGCGGCCTGCGTGCAGCTCGCCGCGGTGCCGTCGCCGATCGGCGTCGCGCCGGTCATGTCGACCGGATCGGGACGGTCGCATGTCGCGGACGGCACACCGGCGTCGATCCCGGGGGAGCCACTGCCGTCGTCGTCACCGCCGGAGGCGTTGTTGCCGCCGCACGCGCCGAGGATCGCGAGCAGGAACGTCGCACGAAACCCCATGATCGCGAGCATCTCACGGTTCGCGGGGCTCACCGCGCGATTCGTGCTCGCGCGGTGACTCGCACGTCACGCGGTCGTGGTGTGCTCGCAGCGTGAACCGCTTCGCCCTCCTCGCCCTCGCCGCGTGCTCGGCGCCCGCCGCGCAGGCTCCCGCGCCACCCTCGAGCGCGCGCCGCGTGATCGTGATCAGCATCGACGGCCTGATGCCCGACGCCTACCTCGATCCCGATGCGCACGGTCTGAAGATCCCGACGTTGCGCTCGCTCGTCGCGAACGGCGCGTCCGCGCGTGTCCACGGCGTGATGCCGACCGTGACCTATCCGTCCCACACGACGATGGTCACCGGCGTCGCACCGGCCGTGCACGGTATCGTCAGCAACAAGCCGCTCGATCCGCTCGGCAAGAACTACGACGGCTGGCGCTGGTACGCCGAGGACATCGCGGTGCCGACGATCTACGGCGCGGTCGAGGCCCAGCATCGCCCGACCGCCTTGATCGTCTGGCCGGTCTCGGTCGGCGCGCGCGTCACGTACCTCGTCCCCGAGTACTGGCGCGCCGGCGGCCCCGACGATCAAAAGCTGATCCGCGCGCTGTCGACCCCCGGTGCCTTCACCGGTCTGCCCGCCACGCTGTGGGATTCGCTCACCCCGCCCGACATCAAGGACCCGAGCCAGTTCGCGATCCTCGATCACGTCCTCGCCACGGTGCATCCCGATCTCGTGCTGATGCACGTGTTCGAGCTCGACGATGCGCAGCACGATCATGGCCCGTGGAGTCCCGAGGCGAAGGCGGTGATCGAGCGGGTCGACACCGCGCTCGGCAAGCTCGTCGAGCGCCTCGCGACCGAGCGCGCGACCCTGCTCATCGTCTCCGATCACGGCTTCGCTCCGATCGAGCACGAGCTCCGCCTCGGCGTGTTGTTCGATCAAGCGCATCTCCTTCACGACAAGACGGCCGACGTCGCCTCTCTCGCGAGCGGTGGCACCGCGCTGATCCACGTCCTCGATCCGAAGCGCGCCGCCGACATCGACGCCGCCCTCGCCCCGATCGCCGATCACATCGCGCGCCGGATCGATCACGACGAGCTGGTCCGCCTCGGCGGCGATCCGGCGGCCTCGTTCGCGCTCGTCGCCCGGCCCGGCTACGGCTTCTCCGACGCACATACCGGCGACGCGATCACCGCGACCGGCCCGCACGGCACGCACGGGTGGCCCCCCGACGATCCGGCCATGGCCGCGTCGCTGATCGCGTACGGCCCGGGAATCCCACACACGTCGCTCGGCACCGTCGACATGACCCAGATCGCGCCGACCCTCGCCCGCTGGCTCGCCGTCCCGCTGCCGACCGCGACCGCCGCGCCGATCGCCGCACTCGTCACTCCCTAGTCACGACCCGCACCGGCAGCTCGGGCTCGAGCATGTAGCCGGTACCGTCGTGGACGAGCGCGTCGCGCAGCCCGAGGTTGCGCAACGAGTTGATCGCGACCTTGACCCGGTTGCGCGCCGCCTCGCTGTGGACCTTCTCGTCGGGCCAACCCGCCGCGAACATCTGCTCCCAGGTCAGCGCACCGGTCGCGGCAAGCCGCGCGTCGACGAGCCGGAGCAACAACCTGCGCAGGATCGCGTAGCGCGCGAGCGAGTGAGTCGCGCCGCCGATCGCGAGCTCGCTGCCGTCGGCGCGGACCTCGAGCACCGGCCGGTCGCGGGTCGCGGCCCGATCGTGACGAAACCGGGCGACGGCGCGCAGCGCGAACCTCACGTCGAGCGAGCTCGCTCGCGCCGCCCGCCCCGTCGATGCGAGGATGCGATCGCCGAGCTCGCTCGCCCGCGCCTCGACCACCGCCGGGTCCGGCTCATCGAGCGGCAGCCGCAACAGCTGGCTCGTGATGGCGTGCGGATCGTCCTCGGCGAGCGGCGGCAGCGACCCGAAGATCGCCCGCGCGGTGTCGAGCTCGCCGTCGCGCCCGGCGAGGTGACCGAGCCACGCGCCGCAGAGATGCGTGCCGCGCGGATCACCGCCGAACGTGCGCCGCGCCCACGCGAACTGCTCGCGCGCGTCACCGTCCGCGCCGGCGAGCACCCGCGCCGCGGCGAGATACACGACGAGCCCGGCCTCGACCCGCGCATAACCGATCTGCGCGATCAACACGAGCGCGCGCTGCGCCAGGCTCGCACCGGGCTCGAGCTCGCCGCGCGACCAGCCGACGAACGCGGTCCGCGCGAGGATCGATGCCTCGCTCAACAGCGAGCGTTTCGCCGCGGGCCGCCGCGCCGCCGCGACGAGCCGGCGCTCGCACGCCTCGAGATCGTCGAGCTCGAGATCGATCTGGGCGAGCTCGCACAGCGCGAGCGCGATGCCGTCGTCGTCGTCATCGCAGGTCGCCGTGGCGAGCGCGTCCTCGAGCGTCGTTCGCGCCTCGTCGAGGAGGTTCGACTCGCGCAGGATCATTCCGCAGCGCAATTGATCGATCCCGAGCCGCCGCGTATCGCCGAGCTCGCGCGACATCTTCATCGACGTTCGCCATTGCGCGAGCGCGTCGGCGAGCCGGTTCTCGAAGAACGCGACCATGCCGAGCTCGGCGTGGAGTCGCGCCTGGTGCGGCACCGCCCCGATCGCGCGCGCGAGCGCGAGCGCGTCGGCGTACAGCCGCTTCGCATCGCGCAGCCGGCCCGACCGCCGCATGCACCGCCCCGCGGTGATCTGGACGCCACACCGCACGTCCGGCGCGAGCAGCTCCGCCGCCTGCGGCAGTGCGAGGAACGCCTCGAGCCGCTCGAGGTACGGCCCCATCGGCGAGCGATCGATCAGCGGCGCGAGGCCGAGCAGCAGGCGCGCGGCGAGTGGGACCGTGGCCCGTTCGATCGCGACGAGGATGTTGTCGCGCTCGAGCGCGAGTAGCGCGGGGGCCGGGCTCTGCGCGACGAGGTCCGCGTAATACGCGGCGTGGCGGCGTTCGAGCTCCGCCGGATCGGTGAGCCGGCTCGCGGCGTACTCGCGGATGCTGAGGTAGAGCCCGAACCGCACCCCACCCACCTCGTCGGGGCGCGCGTAGACCAGTGACTTCTCGCGCAGCCGCTGGACGAGATCGAGCGCACCCTCGCCGATCACTGCCTCTGCCGCGGCGAGCTCGAAGCTCCCGCGAAACACCCCGAGGGCGGCGAGCGCGCCCTGCTCCGCCGGAGCGAGCAGGTCCCACGACCACTCGATCGCGCGCCGCAGCGTGCGCTGGCGCGGATCGCGATCGGCCGCGCCGTGGGTGAGCACGTCGAGCTGTTGCTCGAGCCGCGCCTCGACCGCGCTCGCCCCGAGTAGCGCGATCCGCGATGCCGCGAGCTCGAGCGCGAGCGGCAGGCCGTCGAGCCGCGCACCGATCCGGGCGAGCACCTCTCGTTCCGCCGCGGCCGGCGGGCGGATCCGGTTCACTCGATCCTCGAGCATGCGCGCGGCGTCTGCCTCGTCGAGCGGTGCGAGCTCGTGGCGCCACTCGTCGTGCAGGCCGAGCGGCTCGCGCGAGGTCACGAGCCAGCGCACGCGGGGCGCGGCCTGGCGCAACGCGCGCCACACGCCGGTCGCTGCACCGGCGAGCTGCTCGACGTTGTCGAGCACGAGCAAGAGATCACCGTGCTCGGCGAGCGCATCACCGACCCGCTCGAGCTGACTCGCGCGCGAGCCGAGCAGCTCCGCGAGCCGATCGAGCAGCGCCTCCGGTGTCGCGAGCTCGCCGGCCTCGCACACCACGTGATCGATCGGTCCCACGCTCTTCAAGAGCTCCGCCGCCACGCGGGTCTTGCCCACGCCGGGAGGTCCGACGATCGTGACGAGCACGCCTTCCTGCGCGAGCAGTCCCGCGAGCCGCTCGAGATCGCCGGCGCGGCCGAACAGTCCGCCTTCTGAGATCACGACGCCGGCGATGGTGGCACGTCACCAGCCGGAGGTGTTCGACGCCCACACCGCCGTGCCGCCCGCGTAGAGCACGAGGTTGCCGTCGTCCTGGACCGCGAGCCACGCGCCGCCGTAGCCATTCGTGCCGGTGTCCCAGATCGCGCCGCCGCCGTAGATCACGAGGTTGCCGTCGCCCTGCATCGCGAGGAACCGCGCCCCGGTGCCGACGGTGCCGGTCGACCAGATCGCGACGCCATCGTGATAGAGGACCAGGTTGCCATCGCCCTGCTGCGCGAGCGCGTAGTGACCGCCGCACGAGCCGAGCACCTGCCCGATCACGAGCGACTCGCCGGGCTGGAGCGCGCCGCAGCTCGCGGGGCCCGAGCCCGGTAACCCACCGGTGCCGCTCGCCCACAGCGCGCTCGCGCCGTAGACGACCGCGTTCCCGTCGGTCTGGATCGCGAGCCAGGCGCCCGGATTGCCGTCGGTGCCGCTCGCGAACAATGGATGACTGTGGTCGGAGTAGAGGACGAAGTTGCCGTCTTCTTGCATCACCGCGACCGCGCCGTTGGTCGTCCCGGTCGCCCACAACGCCGCCCCGCCCGAATACAGCACGAGGTTGCCGTCGCCCTGCATCGCGAGCGCGAACCGGCCGTCGCACGAGCTCCACGCCTGGCCGCGCGAGAGGCCGTGGCCCGGCTCGATCGCACCACACGCGGTCGGCACCGGCGGCGCGGCCGGCGGCGGCCCATCGTCGACGAAGCCCCACTGGCCGATGTCATCCGCGATCGCGTAGTCGAGGTCCGCGGCACCGCCGAGGATCCCGTTCTGGATCTGACGGACCTGCGCGCGAGGATCCCAGTGGCCGCCGGACCACGCGTAGGTCTGCCACGCGTACGCGATCTTGCCGTGGTCGAACAGCCTGGCGATCACGTAGTAGCCACCGTACGCACCGGTGCGGGCACGGCCGATCACCGCGGCGACACCGTCGAAGTACGCGTCGATCGTGGCCTGCTGGCTCGCCTGCGCGTCGAAGTCGATCGAGAAGTAGATCGGGATATTCGGCGGTGCGCCGATCGCCGCGGCCTCGCCGACCGCCGCCTGCGCGTCCGACACGCCGCGGTCGTAGCCCAGGAGCACCGCGTTCGCGGTCTGCTCCCAGTTGAGCACGATCTCGAACCCACTCGCGCGCAGCACGGCCGCCTCGCCCGCGGTGATGTTCTTGCCGGTCGTGTCGTAGCTCAGGTAGCGCGACACGAACGTGTAGCCATTCGCATGCAGCGTGTCGAGCGACGGCCGCGCCCACGAGTAGTCGACGCCGTACCGTGGACCGAGCGCTTGTTCCGAAATGCCCTGCGCGCCGTCGTCGAGACAGCCGCCGAGCAGGATCGCGGTGAGCGCGATCGCACGTGAGAGGTGGATGGTCATGCGCAGCGTTGTCGCGCGGCCGGCCGATTAACCGCGGTTAAGCGCACCGACACGACCTGACAGCTCGCGGTACAACCGTGCCCCATGGCCAAGTCCGACCCGTCCGCGCTGACCGCCGCCGCCGAAGCGTTCGACGAAGCGCTCGCCGCGTACGCTCGCCTCGGCGATCTGTTCCTGCGCGCGCCGATGGATACGCTCAAGCACCTCGAGCGTGCGAACGCGACGTTGAACGAGCTCGCCGAGAGCGAGCAGCGCCTCCAGCAGACCGGCCAGCAGATGATCGCCGCGATCGCCGCCGCGCGCGATCGCCAGCAGGCGCTCGCCCAGCAGATCATCGAGCGCGCACCCGCGCTCCAGGATCGCAACACCCAGCTCGGCGAGCTGATGGGCGCGCTCCACGAGATCGCGGCCGAGGTCGGCAAGCTCAACGATGACATCGCCTCGCGTCCCGCGACGCCGACGACGCCGACCACCGACGTGTCGGCCGCCGTGCTCGCGCTGTCGGAGCGCGCCGAGACCCTCGCGAAGCGCGCCCGCGAGCTCGAGTTCTCCGAGCTCGGCGATCAGGCGCACGCGCTCTATCAACGGCTTCAGGCGATCGGCAAGAAGCTCAAGCTCACCGGCGGCAACTAGACATTCTTGAGCGCCTCGCGCCTGGACAGGCCGCTGAGCCTGGCCTCGTTCGCCGCCACGTAGCGCTTCACTTCTTTCGGGTCGTGCCACGCGTACTGGCGCAGCGCCCAGCCGATGGCCTTGCGCAGGAAGAACTCCTTCGACGCGATCGACGGCTCGATGCACGCGTACATCAGCTCGAGATCGGTCGCGCCCTTGAACGCGAGCTGGCAGAGGATCGACGTCCGCCGCTTCCATATGTCGTCAGACGTACTCCACGCGCGCATCGTCTTCTTCATCGGCCCGGGGTACGTCGCGAGCAGCGGGCCGATCCTGTGCGACGCGATCACATCGACGTAGTCCCACCAGGCACCGTCGACGATCATCGCCTCGTACATCGCCAGCGCGTCGAGCGTCTGGAATGGCTTCGCCTTCTTGTGACCGGTCAGCTCGATCGCCGCGTAGCGCTCCTCGCGGAACTTCGCGCCCCGCCAGATCGCGAGCGCATCGCGCCGCCAGATCTCCGCGCCACTGAACGGATATTCGGCGTAGAGCTCGCGACACGCGGCGCGCAGGTTCGGCGCGGTGACGCCGAGGTACGGCATCGCCGACTTCATGTACGCCTGCATGCCCGGTGCACGTGCGGGGTCGGCGATCGCACGAAGCTTTGTCCGGATCTCGGATGATAGTTTCGTCATGGATGCGCGCATCACCGCCGAGCACCCCACACGTCGGGTCAACTCAGCGCGGAATTAACTGAGAGCTACCCGACAAACCTTACTTCTTTTCGCCTACATCTGAGCTGCGTGAGTGTGAGCTTGCGCGGGGTCTTTCTCTCCGCGCGAACAGGGGAACTCGATGAGGATGGCACGCCTATGTCTCGCGCTCGCGCTATTCGCGGGTGCTTGCACCGACGACTCGAACGAGTCCTCGGACATCGCCGCGATCACGCATCTGCCGACGAGCGGCAACGCATACACGTTGTTCGAGTCGCTACAGACGAGACCGCTCGCGCTCTCGCCGAACGGCAAGCTGCTGTTCGCCGCGAACACGCCAGACAATCGGCTCGAGATCTTCCGCGTCAACCACGGCACGCTCACTCCGATCGGATCGATCAGCGTCGGCCTCGAGCCGGTCGCGGTCGCCGCGCGCACGAACGACGAGGTCTGGGTCGTCAACCAGGTCTCCGACTCGATCAGCATCGTCAAGCTCGACTCGGCGTCCGTCGCGACCGTGACCCGCACGTTGCTCGTCGGTGACGAGCCGCGCGACATCGTGTTCGCGGGCCCGAACAAGAGCCGCGCGTTCATCACGACCGCGCACCGCGGCCAGAACACCGGCGACGCGTACGATCTCCAGACGCCGGGCGTCGGCCGCGCGGACGTCTGGGTGTTCGACGCGAACAACCTCGGCAGCGCCGCGGGTGGCAATCGCCTCACGAAGCTCACGTTCTTCGCCGACACGCCGCGTGCGCTGGCGGTGTCACACGATGGCTCGCGGGTCTACGCGGCCGCGTTCCAGTCCGGCAATCAGACGACGTCGGTGTCGGAGTACGCGGTCCACACGATGTACCCGCTGGGCATGCCGGGCCCGGCCACGATCACGCTCGGCACCACCGTCATCCCGCAGCCGCCCACCGGCTTGATCGTGAAGTACAACGGCAGCCACTGGGTCGATGCGTACGGCACGGTGTTCGACCCGTTCGTGAAGGTCAACCTACCCGACGAAGACGTGTTCGCGATCGACGCGAACGCTTCGCCGCCGGCGGCGATCGCGAGCGGCGTCTACGCGCACGTCGGGACGACGCTGTTCAACATGGCGGTCAACCCGGCGACCAACAAGATCTACGTCACCAACACCGACGCGCACAACGACGTGCGCTTCGAGGGCCACACCCCTGGCTTCACGTCGGTGCGCGGCCACATCGCCGATAGCCGGATCTCGGTGATCGATCCGACGAGCGGCTCGGTCGCCACCCGCGACCTTAACCCGCACGTCGATTACACGACCGAGGGCAGCGCCGCGGAGAAGGCGCTCAGCGTCGCGTTCCCGCAGGACCTCGCGTTCACGGCGGACGGCTCGAAGCTGTACGTCGTCGCGCAGGGCTCGCAGAAGCTCGCGATCTACAACACCCACGATCTCGACGCCGGCACGATCACGCCGTCGCTCGCGAACCAGGTCACGCTGAGCGGTGGCGGCCCGACGGGCGTCGTGCTCGACGAAGGCGCGCACCGCGCGTACGTGCTCACGCGCTTCGACAACAGCATCTCGATCGTCAACACCACCAGCAAGGCCGAGGTCGGCAAGGTCGCGATGTTCAACCCCGAGCCCGCGAGCGTGACCACGGGCCGCAAGTATCTCTACGACGCGAACCTCACCTCGGAGCACGGCGTGACCGCGTGCGCGAGCTGCCACATCGGCGGCGACAAGGACGAGCTCGCGTGGGACCTCGGTAACCCCGGCGGCATCCCGCTGGCGATCACCAAGCTCGGCCAGAGCGGCATCCTCGACGTGTTCACGATCGATCCGGCGATCATCTCGGCGCTGTTGCCGCCGTTCGCTCCGACCTTCCAGTTCAACATGCCGCTCAAGGGTCCGATGACGACCCAGAGCCTCCGCGGCATGGACAACCACGGCCCGATGCACTGGCGCGGTGATCGCAACGGCGCGGTCCAGCAGACCGGTGCTCCGTTCATCGATCCGGCGACGAGTGCGCCGGTGGTGTCGGCGCAGCCGAACAAGGGTCTCTTCAACGAGAACGCCGCGTTCGTGTCGTTCAACGTCGCGTTCCCGGGGCTCGTCGGCAATGCGACTCAGTTGAGCGCGGGTGACATGCAGGAGTTCACCGACTTCATCCTGCAGGCGACCTACCCGCCGAACCCGATCCGCAACCTCGACAACACGCTCACCGCCGAGCAGACCGTCGGCCAGGGCTTCTTCTTCAACCATGCGACGCTGCCGGACAGCACCACGGTCCAGCTACCGTCCGATCGGTTCCACAACTGCAACGGGTGCCACACGCTGGATCCGAACGGCAACGCAGGCGTCACCGCACACCCCGGCTTCTTCGGCACCGACGGCAAGCTGTCGTTCGAGTTCGAGACCCAGGTGTTCAAGGTCCCGCACCTGCGCAACATGTATACGAAGATCGGCATGTTCGGCAGCTCGCCGGATACGATCCAGCCCGGCACGATCATCCTGCAGCAAGGGCCGGCGACCGATCAGATCCGCGGCTTCGGCTTCCAGCACGACGGCTCGCTCGGCCAGCTCGAGCACTTCTTCACCGGCCAGGTGTTCTTGAAGGCGACCACGAACGTGGTCCTGGCGGGTGGCATCGTGGTGCCGCCGAACCCGTTCGGCATCCCGTTCGTCGATCCGAACGCGCTGGGCCAGGGTCAGGTCGTGTTCGTCGAGGACGGCGGCTTCGCGCTGCGTCACGCGATCGTGAATTTCATGATGGCGTTCGACAGCAACGAGGCGCCGATCGTCGGCCAGCAGATCACGCTGACCAAGACGAACGCGGCCTCGGCCGGTCCGCGCGTCGACCTGCTCGAGCAACGCGCCGCCGCGGGCGAGTGCGACCTCGTCGCGAAGTCGACGAGCGTGCTCGGCGCGAACGGCGGCCTGCTCTACAACGGGACCGGGTTCCAACCGGCGTCGACGGCGCTGCCGCCGATCTCGAACAGCGCGCTGCGTTCGCTCGTCGCGGCCGGCCTGTTCCCGGCAGTGACGTTCACGTGCGTTCCGGTCGGTGAAGGTCAGCGCATCGCGATCGATCGCGACGACGACGGCTTCGCCGACCTCGACGAGGTGTTCGCGGGCAAGAACCCGGCGGACCCGACCAGCCACCCGTAGCGGCCGGAGTAAGCTCGCCCGGGTGACCCGCACCATCGCCGACCTGATGCGCGATGGTGCGGCCCCCGAGGCGATCGCGCAGGCGAGACGCTGCCACGAGTGGCGGACGATCGCGAACGGGTTGCCCGGCGAGATCGACGTCGAGAGCGTCGCCGCGCCGCTCCTCGCGACCGCGGTCGCGGAGCACGAGATCTGGGGGATCCGCGATGCCGCGCGGATCCGTGCGGAGCGTGGCGATGACGCGGGTGCGCACGCCGCACTCGAGGCCGGCTTCGCGATGCTCGTCCGCGGTCCGGACCCGACGACGTATCGGCGCACGCGCGGCTACGAATGGGTGCTCCTCGGCCGCGGTGGCGACGCCGAGCTCCAGCGACGCTGCCTCGAGGCCGGGCTCGCCCACGCTCGCGCGCGGGGCGATGGCGACGATCTGCTCGAGCTCGCGAATGCGTGGTGCGCGGTGATCGATCGCACCGCCGGGATCGAGTTGATCCGCGAGGTCGAGCGACTCGGGACGGTGCGGCCGTGGGCGATCGCGAACGCCTGGGATCACCTCGGCGAACCGGCCGAGGTCCAGCGCGTCCTCGCCACGGCGCTCGCGGCCGCGGCGACGCTCGCCGACGCGCTTCACGTCGCACGGGCCTGGGGCTCGCACGCCGAGCTCGCGCGCCGTGCGGTGCCCCCGACGCCCGACGTGGTCGCGGATCTGGTCGGTCGCGTCGTCGCGGGACTCGAGCGCGGCGAGGCGCTCGCCACCGGGATCGACGACTGGCTCCAGCTCGCGGAGACCGCCTTCGATCTGAAGGTCGGGTCGTCGATCCGGCGCGCGCTCGACTTCGCAGCCGCCCTCGGAGAGGCCCCGGCCCGCGTCTCGGCCGGCTACAAGCAATGGCTCGGCGACGATGCGATGGCTGCCAGGCTCGGACCGCGCGGCGTACGGCCCGACGCGCTACGGCCTCGCCTGCGCACGGCGAGCCGCGCCGCGACCACCGAGCCGCTGTTCGACGCGCTTCGCATGCGCGTGACGCCGGCCCAGCTCTCTTCGGTCGCCGGCGCCGACTACGGCATGGACTACGCGAAGCACCTCGCCGCACTCGAGGACATCTGCGCCACCGGCCTCGTCCCCGATCCGCTCCCGTGGGTCCCGCACGAGGTCTGCGCGCTGACCCGCTGGGACGAGGGCGAGCGCACGGATCACCTGGTACGTGCGCTGTGCGTCACCCTGGTCTGCCTCTCCGATGGCGAGCTCGCCACGAACGGCGCGATCCTGCTCGAGAGTTGTCGCGTGCTCGGGCTCGATCCGGTGCCGTTCTTCGCCTGGTGCCTCGAGACCGCGGATGGCGACGGCGAGCTCGCGGTCGCGACGCTGTTGCTCGTGCTCGCCGGAGCGCCGGCGCCGATCGATCTGGATGCGCTCGAGCGCGAGCTGTCCGGATCGCTGCGCGTGGCGTTGTGGCGCGAGCTCCTGGCCGCCTCGACGGATCCGGAGCTCGCGCTGCTCGCCGCCTCGCTGACCGACTGAGGCTTCCCGATACAGAGGAAATAGTATGGTCGCCGGATGAGCGACCCCCGCGCTGACTCGATCCGGACCGGCTACGCACCGGTCGCCCGCGCCTATCGCGAGCAACTCGGCGACGAGCTGGCCGGCAAGCCACTCGACCGCGCGTTCCTCGACGCGTTTGCGGAGCGTTGCGCGGGCGGCCGGATCGCGGACGTCGGATGCGGCCCCGGGCACGTCGCTCGCTATCTCGCGGACCGGGGCGCGATGGTCGAGGGCCTCGACCTCTCGCCGCAGATGATCGACGAGGCGCGCGCGAGTCATCCGGCGATCACGTTCCACGTCGGAGACATGTTCGCGCTCCCGTTCGAGGGGCTGCGCGGGCTCGTCGCGTTCTACGCGATCGTGCATCTGCGGACCGACGAGCTGGTCATCCCGTTCCGAGAGTTTCATCGCGCGCTCGCACCGGGCGGGCTCGTGGCGATCGCGTTTCATGCGGGTGGGGACACGGTCCACGTCGACGAGCTGTTCGGGGTCGCGACGTCGCTCGACTTCATGTTCCATCCGCCGGACGCGGTGAGCGCGGCGCTCGCGGCCGCGGGGTTCACGCTCGAGGCCCGGCTCGATCGCGCGCCGTACCCGGAGGTCGAACATCAAAGTCAGCGCACCTACCTCCTGGCCCGGAAGTGATCGTATGTTCCGCGCATGAAGCCAACGATCCTTGCAGCCGTGCTGTTCGCAGCGATCGCGAGCTGCGGTCCGAGTCGCACGACGATGTTGCGTTACCCGCAGGCCCCGGTCGCGTTCGATCGCGCGGGGTCCGAAGCGAAGGCGGTGGAGCTCGCCGACAAGGTGGCCGCCGCCGCCGGTCCGGTCGAGAAATGGGCCGCCGTCAAGCAGCTCCGCTGGGGCGAGACGATCAAGAACGACGGCAAGACCGTGATCGACGGCGAAGAGGGCTGGGATCGCTGGAACGCTCGTCATTACGGCCGGCTGATCCGCGAGGAAGGCGACGTCGTCGTCCACCGCGAGATCTACGGCGGCGAGCAGGTGGCCGCGTGGGGCGAGCAGCCGGGCAAGCGGGTCAAGCTCGAGGATGCCCAGGCCCAGCAGGCGGCCAAGGTCGCGGCCGAACGCTGGCAGTTCGACTCGGCCGTGCTCGCGATGCCGTGGCTCATGGAGGAGCCCGGGACGAAGCTCAAGTACGGCGGTCAGGCCACCGGTGACGCCGGCCCGCTCGAGATCATCCTCGTGACGTTCGATCCGAACGACAAGGCGCGCCTCGGCTCGTCGTTCCAGGTCGATATCGATCCCGCGACGAACACGATCGCGCGCGTCGAGATCGTGAAGCCGGCCGGCAACATCGGCTACAAGCTGTCGGGCTGGAAGGAAGTCGGCGGCCTGAAGTTCCCGACGGTGCTGAACAACATCGGCCTCGCGACCGAGGTCATCACCTTCCACGACATCGGCATCGCGGACCCCGAGGAAGAGCTCTACAACCTCCAGTACTGAGCTAGCCGCGCGCCGACGAGCGCCGCGCGTCGAGCGAGTACGGTCCCGCGCCTTTGAACACGAGGAACAGGAACCAGAAGCAGTACAGGACGGTGTCGTCGCCGCCGTTCTGGATCGGCAGGATCTGGCCGGTCTTCGCCACGTGGAACTGGAAGTAGGCGACCGCCATCTGGCCCGACGCGAGGAACGCCGCAGGCCGGGTGCAGAGGCCGAGTGCGATCAGGATGCCGGTGACGAGCTCGATCACGCCACCGATCCCGAACTGCGAGGTCAGCGGCACCGCCGCGGGAAGACCGAACGTACCGAACAGCTTCTGGATCCCGTGCAGGCTGAACATCAGGCCGGAGATGATCCGGACCGCGGCGAAGCCGACGTGCTCCAGTTCCTGAAGGCGCTTGGTGATCATGATCTCACTGTACGTACGCGCGAGCGCGGTCACCAGATCTTCGGGATGATCCTGGCTGGGACGCGCCGCTGATATTCGTCCCACAGCGGGCCGTACTTCGCGGCGCACCGGCGATCGTCGTCGAGCTGACGCGGGATCAACAGGCCGAGGTAGTAGAGCGGATAGAGCCACGCGCCCGGAACGCCGAGCACCAGCGCGAGCGCCGACGCCATCAGGATCTCGCCCAGGTAGTTGATGTGGCGCGACAGGCCCCAGAACCCGCCGACGAGGACCCGCCCGTCGAGCGCGGTCTGCGCGAGCGGACCGAAGCGAGCGAGCTCCGGCCGGGTCTTGAACCGGAACTTCTGGAGGTTCGCGCCGCGCGCGAACATCCAGCCGATGAAGAACAGCGCGATCGCGGCGCCGAGGCGCAGCGGGCTCGGATCCGGATCGGGCACGCTCGCCGCGAACCACGCGCCGACCGCGTAGAAGAACGGATAGAACGCGAGGCACCCCCAGCCCAGCTTGAACCCGACGCGCTCGGCGACGAAGTCGTAGGTGTAGAGGTGGACGCGCTCGAAGAACAGATACTCGACGAGGAAGAAGCTGAACAGCGCGGTGTAGACCACGATGCCGCGCGACCCGTCCCAGCCGAACATCAGGACGTGATGGGCCGCGAACCCGAGCAGACAGAGCTCGAGCATCACCGCGCCGATCAGGTAGAGAAACATCTTCGCGTCGACCCTGCCCCACTGCGGGTTCTCGAGCCGGCCGAGAAACAGGTCGGCCGCGAGCGGCTTGCCGGTCGCCGGCGCCGGCACCACGATCGCGAGCGTGAACACGAGCCCCACGCCGATCGCGGTCGCGACCATCTCGATGCGATGCGCGTAGACGAAGTCCCACGCGATCACGCCGCGCGCCGCGAGCGCGACGTAGCCGGCGATCACGAGCGCGAACACGATCAGGCCGTTCAGGTGGTAGCGGAGCGGCACGCCGCGCGCGTCGCGGACGTAGCCGTCGACCCAGCGCCCCGGCACGATCGCATAGAGCACGAACGTCGTCGCGTAGATCGCGAGCAGCGCGAGCACGCCGGTCATCGGGCGATCATGCAGCATGTCGTGCTCGCGCGGTTGCACGGCGTCGCGATTCGCGGTTCCGTGCGGCATGCTCGTCGACCGCTATGGCAGCTGGGCGCTCGTCGCGGGCGCGTCCGAGGGCATCGGTGCGGCGTTCGCGCGCGAGCTCGCGGCGGCCGGCTGTTCGCTCGTGTTGATCGCGCGGCGCGCGGAGCCGCTCGAGGCGCTCGCGACCGAGCTCCGCGCGACCGGGCGCGAGGTCATCACGCGCACGCTCGATCTCGGCGCACCAGGGCTCGAGGCGGAGCTCCGCGCGCTGGCGGAAGCGCATCCGATCGGCCTCGTCGTGTGGAACGCGGCGCTGTCGGTGATGGCGCCGTTCCTCGCGACGCCGCTCGACCAGCACCTGCGCATGCTCGACGTCAACACCCGCGGTCCCGTCACCGCCGCCCGCATCCTCGGCGAGCCGATGGCCGCCCGGGGTCGCGGCGCGATCGTGCTGCTGTCCTCCCTCACCGCGTTCTGGGGCTCGGCCTACCTCGCGACCTACGGCGCGACCAAGGCGTTCAACCTCTCGCTCGCCGAGGCGCTCGCGACCGAGCTCGGCCCGCGCGGGATCGATGTCGTCGCGTGCTGCGCCGGCGCGACCTCGACGCCCGGATTCACCGCACTCGTCGCCGGCCGCAAGGGCCCGCGCGCGATGTCGCCCGAGGCCGTCGCGCAGAAGACGCTCGCCCGCCTGCGCACCGGCGGCGCGATCGTCCCCGGCGGCTTCAACCGGTTCGCCCAGCTCCTGCTGTCGCGCGTGTTCCCGCGCCGGCTCGCGATCAAGATCATGGCCGGTCAGACCCGCGCGTTGCTGCCGCCGGGTTAGCGCCTCTGCCGCGCGAGACATCGCTTAGCCTGCTTGCTAATTGTTAGCCGTTGCGCTAATCAATCCATGGATGCGAGCCGCCGTGCCCCCACCCCTTGAAGCCGCACCGACGCTCGCCGAGACCGAGGCGGTATTCGGCGCGCTCGCGCACGAGGTCCGGCGCCACATCCTCGTCATGCTCGCGAACCTCGGCGGCGAGCTGCCGAGCGGGTATCTCGCGAAGCGGTTCGCGCACAGCTGGCCGACGACGACCCGCCACCTGCGCGTGCTCGAGGCCGCAGGGCTGGTCGAGGTCCGCCGTGCGGGCCGCAGCAGCTTCTACCGCGTCGACGCCGACCGGATCCGGCGGATCGCGGGCGGCTGGCTCGCTCTCCTCAGCTCCCCGACGCCGACCCAGACGTGGCGGTCGTCGGGACCACGCTCGTTACCGAAGAAAGGTCCTGCGCGATGAGTGACTCTGCTCGGCTGTTCCGCATCACGATCGAGGTGTCTGATCTGGAGAAGGCGACCGCGCTGTACGCGGATCTCCTCGCGACGCCGGGCAAGCGCCATCCGGGCGCGCGCCACTACTTCGATTGCGGCGGCGTGATCGTCGCCGTGCTCGACGTGTCGCGCGGCGGAATGCCGCCGACGCCGGGGCCGAAGTCGCTGTACTTCGCGGTCGCGGATCTCGACGCGGCCCACGCCCGCGCCGAGAAGGCCGGCGTGCTCGCGCCGTACCAGGTCCACGGCGAGCCGGCGGCGGACGCGATCGTCCGGCCGTGGGGCGAGCGCTCGTTCTACGCCGTCGACCCGTGGGGGAACGACCT
>Ga0307509_10001859_pt1 | contig 34920 bp, 33 predicted proteins | sample 10_EM_MG_FD_202245 | JGI IMG/M metagenome (GOLD analysis project Ga0307509, IMG submission 202245) | Populus trichocarpa ectomycorrhiza microbial communities from riparian zone in the Pacific Northwest, United States - 10_EM | ecosystem: Host-associated > Plants > Roots > Unclassified | place...
AAAGCGAGCCGCGCCGGCATCGTGATGTGCCCTGGCGTCGGCTTCGACGTCGTGCCGACGGATTGCGTCGCGCTGAAACTCAAAATTGCCATGCCCGATGCAACGCACCTGGCGTTGGGCTTCGACAGCAAATCGGGCTTGAGCAAAGGCACCGCGAAGACCGCGATCGAGTCCGCCGGCCGCGGCTCGTTCGTGCGCCGCGATGCGCAGATCATCGAAGTGCCGCTGGGCTCGCAGACGCGGCGTATCGACTTCGGCGACGGCGAACGCCTGGCGGTAGGCATTCCCTGGGGTGACGTGAGCACTGCGTATCACAGCACCGGCATACCTAATATCGAAGTGTTCACCGCGGCCTCGCCGCAGGCGGTCAAGCGGATGAGTCGCGCAAATATGCTGCGACCGTTGCTGCGCCAGCAGTGGATGAAGAGCTTCCTCAAGTTCGCCGTCGAGCGGCGTGTGCGGCCGCCGGATCAGGCGCAACGCGACAACAATCCCAGCTTCGTGTGGGGCGAGGTGCGCAACGCCGCTGGCGGGATCGTCACGGCGAGATTACGCACGCTTAATGGCTATGCGCTGACGGTGGCATCGTCGCTGAGTATCATGAATCTGGTGTTGACTGAAACGTTGCCTGCCGGTTATTCCACGCCGAGCCAACTGGTCGGCGCCGACTTCATCGGCACCCTGCCGGGCGCTGCGGAGATCCACATCAGTTCATGAGTGACGGTTCGACGACAGCATCGGCGCAAGCGCCGCTGGCCATTGACGGCCCGACCAATGACGGTCCCACCAGCGCCGCTGCGATCGGCGCGAGCCCGCTCACGCACGCACCTTTCGCGCCGCCCGCGTGGCTCGCCAATGCGCATCTGCAATCCATCGTGCCCAGCCTGCGGCTGCGCCGGCCACTGATCGCGCGGCGCGCACGGCACGTGCTGGGCTGCTCGAAGGAATACATTCTCGATTGCGGCGACGGCGTGCGGCTGCTCGGACATCACTCCAGCCAGCAGGCGGCCGGACGCGCGCCGGGCAAGGATCTCATCGTGCTCCTGCACGGCTGGGAAGGCAGCTCCGATTCGCCGTACGTGCTGTCGCTGGCAAGTCATCTGTTCGAGCGCGGCTGCGACGTGTTCAGGTTGAACTTCCGCGATCACGGTCCGAGCCATCATCTCAACCAGGACATCTTCCATTCCTGCCGCCTGGATGAAGTGGTCGGCGCCGTGCGCCGCGTCCAGCAGATGTTTCCCGAGCAGCGGCTCAGCGTCGCGGGATTCTCGCTCGGCGCGAATTTCGCGCTGCGCATCGCCGCGAGCGTGCCGGCGTCCGGGCTCAGGCTGGAGCGCGCGATCGCGATCTGTCCGGTGCTGCGGCCGCACAGCACGATGGACGTGCTGGAGAACAGCTGGTCGGTGTACCAGCAGTATTTCATCGCCAAGTGGAAGCAATCGCTGCGCATCAAGCAACGGTTGTTTCCGCAGGCGTTCGATTTCAGTTCGATCCTGCAACAGCGCAGCATCCGCACCATGACGCAGATACTGGTGGAGTGCTACAGCGACTTCGCCGACCTCGATGCTTACCTCAATGGCTACGCCATCGTGGGCGCTGCGCTAGCGTCGCTGCAGGTGCCAAGCCATATACTGTTCGCACTCGACGATCCCATCATCCCCGCGCACGATCTCAAGGATCTGGCACGCACGCCGTACCTGCACATCAACGCCGTGCCGCGCGGCGGCCATTGCGGCTTCATGGATCGCTTCACCGGCGAGAGCTGGGCCGACCGGCAGGTGGGCTTGCTGATGCGGCCATGAGCTCGCGCCAACGCGCGTAGCGTTGTTCCAGAGCGGCGCTCTGGCTGGAACTCTGGCGCGGTACGAAGGTTTCGATTTCCAGCACCGGCCGCCAGTCGCGCGGCCGGCCGAAAACCAGGAATGCCAAGCCGGTCGCGGTCGCTTCGCGCACCGTGCTGCGTTCCACCGTGAGTCCGCCGAGACTGGCAATGCACTCGCACAAGTAGTTGCTCGCCGATAAGCCGCCGCTCGCAAGCACACGCCGCAGCGCACTGTCGCGCATGAGTTCCAGGTTCGCGCAGATCATGAAGGCGATGCTCTCCAGCACAGCGACGACTTTCTCCAGGTCGCCCGCCATCGCACCCCCGATGAATTCCGCAGCGACGTTCGGCAGCCAGTACGGCGAACCCACACCGGCAATGCCGTTGACGAATAGCGGCGGCGCAAGCTTTTCGCAATGCTGCCAGGTCACGGCCCGCGCGGCGCGATGAGCGTCGATGGCAAGCTGTTCGCCGAGCCAATCCATCGCGCTGCCCGCGCCATTGACGGTGCCCTCCTGAACCTCGATGACCTGTTCGTCGTCCGACCACAGCACGCTGCGCAGCAACTGGGGATGATCGATCCGACCCTCGCCGTGCTGGCGCTGCAGGAATGCGCCGGTGCCCATGTTCAAGTACAGCGTATCTTGGTCCAGCTCGCCCGACGCAAACGGCATCGCGGCCTGATCGCCAGTGCAGACACTCAACGGAATCAGCCGCTCGGCGAATGGCAGATGTCCGAAGGCATGGCGGCTGGGTACGGATGCCGGTAACACTTCGCGCGGCACACCGAACAACTCGAGCAGTGCAGCGGACCAATCGCGCAGTCCGGGATCCCAGAGCTGAGTGCGTGACGCGTTCGCGGGATCGACCTTGTCGGGTCGTTCGGTCAACAGCGAATGCAGCAGATAGGACGCCAGTGGACCTGCGGCGAGCAGCTTCTTGTCGTGGGCACCGCGGACCGCGTCGATGTTGTCGAGGCACCAGCGCAATTTGCTGGCGCCGTAGTGCGGCGAGAGAACCAGGCCGGTTCGCTCGCGAACGCGGCTTTCGATCCCTCCGCCCCCTCCCCAACCCTCCCCCGCTTTGCGGGGGAGGGGGCCGGATTCCGACGCAGGAGACTCCGAGGCAGGAATAGATGCGACAACTTCATTCTTCACCCTCCCCCGTTTCGCGGCGACCAACGGGAATCCCAAGGGGGAGGGAGGGTAGGGAGGGGAGAGGGCGCGGCTACCTGAGGCACCCACACCAGTCGCGCGCAATCTCTCCACAAACGCCGCATTCCTTCGATCCTGCCATGACAGCACCGGCGACAACGGCTGACCCGTCTTGCGATCCCAGCACACGACGCTGGATCGCTGCGTGGCCAATCCCGCGGCAACGACACGACTCGCCGCGTCGCCGAGCGCAGCCTGCAAATCCGCGAGCGCAGTGTGAATGGAATCGACGATCTCGCGCGCGTCGTGCTCGACGCGATCGGCGCCGGCGCGGAATGTGCTGATGGGTACGAAGGTTTCGGCGAGCAAGGCGCCGCCTGCTTCGAAGGCGATGGCGCGGCTCGCGTGTCCGCCCTGGTCGAGGGCGATGACGATGGGCGCTGGCGCGTCGCCCTCATTCAAATCGTTGTTCAACGCGCGCAGCTCCCCGACCAGCCAGCGCAAATCGTTCATCGGCATCGTCGCGTCACGCTCGCTGTTGCAGACCCCGGAACTCCCGCAGCATCTTGCGGACTTCCATGGTTTCTATCAGGCGCGCGCCACGCGCCGCAAGTTCCACCGCGAGTTGGCGCGAGGTGACTTCGTATACCGCCCAGCGCCACGGCCCTCGCCACAGCTTCGCGGTGTTCTGCGTGAGCAACTGGTGATCGCAAAACACATAGTCGGGCGACAGCGCCTCGCACTTCAGCGCCGACAGCGTCGTGTAGTCGGACAGCACCCAGCCGACGCGCAGTTGCGAAACCTGCCGCACGTGGTGCACCGCCGCCAGGTCGAAGGAAATGATCACGCACTGGCGGGCGATGGGCTTGAGCACCTCGCACACCTTGCGCACCATCAGCTCCTGCCCGAAGGTGCGCAGGCTCGCGCGCTTCAACTCGACGAACGCGGTCGCGGCCGGATGCGAAGCGATAACGTTGACCGCCTGCGCCAGCGTCGGGATGCCCACGTCGGTGAAGCGCTTCTGAAAGCGCTGCTCCTCGTTCACCGGAATCTCCGCCAACTCAGCCAGCGTCATGCCGAGCGCGTCGCGGTCCACGCCCGCGGTGCGCTGCAGGTTCGAGTCGTGCAACAGCACCGGCTGTTTGTCGGCAGTCAGGTGCACGTCAAACTCGACGAAGCGCACGCCCAGCTCCAGGGCCGAGCGCAGCGCCGGCAAGGTGTTCTCCGGGAATTCCGCCGCGTTGCCGCGATGGGCGATCAGGTCCGGCAGCCGTGGAATTGGTAGTGGCATCCTTAGAGGCGTCTCGTAGCGGCGCGAACCGATGCAGCTTGCCCTATGGCGATGAAACAGAGGCGATCGAAAAAAGGGCCGCCATCTTAACCTCAGCCCAGCGCCGCCGTGGACCTGAACGCCATCCGTATGCGTTCAACGACAGGTGCGCGCCCTACAGGGAATCTGCTATGCCGGCGCACGACTGGCCATCCCCCTGCCTGACGGAAACCATCATGAGAGACCGTCTCCCGCTCCACGCGCCCGCTGGCAGCACGCACGTTAGTGCGCATAACCTGCGCTCACTGAGTCTGCTGGCTGCACTGGCGCTGCTGCAGGCTTGCGGTGGCGGCGCGGACACGCAGCAGCAGCCCGATACCACCGCGCCGTCGGTTCCCACCGGCGTCACCGCGACGGCGGCGAGCAGTTCGCGCATCGACGTGAACTGGAGCGCGGCCACGGATACTGGCGGATCAGGACTGGCTGGCTATCGTATTTTCCGCAATGGTGCAGCCACGCCAGCTGCGACAGTGAGCGCGGCGACGATCACCTATGCGGACACTTCGCTGACTGCGGCAACTCAATACAGCTATGTCGTGCGCGCGTACGACGTCGCCATGAACGAATCCGCGTCGTCAGCCATCGCCACGGCAACCACACAGGCTGCCCCTGCTCCCGGTACTCCTGGACTGGACTCGCGGCCATCCAACACGACCTGCACAGCGTGGGATCGCGCTACCGGCAGCACCACCGTTTCCGTCACTCGCTACACCGACCAGACATTTGCCGGCGCGCTAGCGATGGCACAAGCGCCGAACGACGACGCGCGCTTCTACGTGGTCCTGCAAGCCGGAGTGATCAAACGTTTCGACAAAGCGAATCCCGCCGGCACGCTCACCGACGCACTCGATATCACCGCGCGCGTAACGTCGGGCGGCGAAACGGGCCTGCTGGGCATGGCATTCCATCCGAACTTCCCAGCGACCAACCGGGTGTTCCTGTCGTACACCGCCACCGTCAGCGGCCAGCTCGTCTCACGCATCTCGGCGTTCACGACCACGACGAGCGCCGGCGGTGTCACGATCGATGCCGGCAGCGAGGCCATCCTGCTCGTCGTCAACCAGCCCGAAGCCAACCACAACGGCGGCAACATCGCGTTCGGTCCCGATGGCTACCTGTACATCGGCCTCGGCGACGGCGGTGGTAGCGGCGATGGCGGAGTCCAGAATGGGCACGGCCCCGATGGCAACGGCCAGCGACTTACGACGCTGCTCGGCAAGATGTTGCGCATCGACGTGAACGGCGCTGCGCCGTACAGCATCCCCGCATCGAATCCGTACCAGGGCAATGCGGTCTGCCCCGCCGCGGGACGCGCCAGCAGCGCGTGTCCCGAAATCTATGCGTTCGGTTTTCGCAATCCCTGGCGCTGGAGTTTCGATCGCGGCAACGGCGACTTGTGGGTCGCTGACGTCGGCCAGAACGCCTACGAAGAAGTCGACAAAGTCATGCTCGGCGGCAATTACGGCTGGCGCTGCCGCGAAGGCGCGCACGACTTCAACTCCGCTGGCACACCCGCGTGCGCGACGGCGAACACCATCGATCCGCTGATCGAATATGGACGCAGCGACGGCTTCTCGATTACGGGCGGCTACGTGTATCGCGGCCCGCAAACGACCAGCTACACCGGCCGCTACATCTTCGGCGACTACGGCTCGGGTCGCATCTGGGCCTGGATTCCCGAAAGCGCAGCGTCCCCGCGCCAGCCGACGTTCCTGGTGGACGCCAACATCGGCATCACTTCGTTCGCACAAGGCAACGACGGCGAACTCTACGTGATCGGTAACGACAATCTGTATCGCGTGATCTTCCAAGGGGGTAGCCCGGGCACGGTGCCCGCGACGTTGAGCGCCAGCGGCTGCGTCAGCGCGGCAGACGCAAAGCAGCCGGCCGCGGGATTGATTCCGTACGACATCAATGCGCCATTCTGGTCCGACGGCGCGAGCAAGAATCGCTGGCTGGCGCTGCCGAACGGTTCCAGCATCACGGTGCAATCGGGCGGCGACTGGACCCTGCCGAACGGTTCGGTGCTGATGAAGAATTTCAGCGTGGCCGGCAAGCTCATCGAAACGCGGCTGTTCGCGCGCCATAGCGACGGCGAATGGAGCGGCGCAAGCTACGAGTGGAATGCGGGACAGACCGATGCGGCGCTGGTGCCCGGCGGCGCGGTGCGCGACATCGGCGGCGGACAGAACTGGATTTTCCCGAGCGAGTCGCAATGCCTGGAATGCCACACCAACGCAGCCGGCCGTTCGCTCGGACTGGAAACCGCGCAACTCAACCGGAATTACGATTATGCCGCGACGGGACGCACGGCGAACGAACTGTTCACGTTGAATCACCTCGCCATCCTGACTCCTGCCATCGCTGATCCGGCAGCTCAGCCGACGCTGCCCGATCCGACGGACACGAACGCGCTGCTGACCGAGCGCGCACGCGCCTATCTGCACACCAACTGTGCGCAATGCCATCGCACCGGCGGACCGACGCCGAGCAACATGGATCTGCGTTACACCACAGCGCTGAACCAGACGAACGCGTGCAACGCCGCACCGCAGTCAGGCGATCTCGGCCTGGGCGCGAACGCGAAACTCATCGCGCCCGGCAGCGCGGCAAATTCCATCGTCGTGAATCGCGCCAATCGGCGCGATGCGCACGGCATGCCGCCGTTGGGATCGAATCGCGTGGATACGGCCGGCGTCGCGCTGCTGACGCAGTGGATCAATGGATTGGCGGGGTGCTGAGTCGCAGCGTCACGCCAGTGGCGCGCCCCCTCCCTGCCCTCCCCCGGCGACCGGGGGAGGGTGAGACGAGCGGGAAGATTCAGCCCTGGCGCTTCTCTTCGTAAGTCACGACCGGTGCGCCGCTGGTCACGGACATCTCGCCGTCGATCAGCGCGCCCTGCGCGACGGCGATGGAGCGCGCGGCGACGACGCCGCGGATGCGCGCGCTCTTGCGAATCTCCAGCTTTTCGCTGGCGGAGATTTCACCCAACCACTCGCCCGCGATGATGGCGGTCTTGACCTGCAGCTTGCCCTCCCAGCGCGCGCCCTCGGACAGCGTGAACGCACCGCGCACCGTGCTGTCGCCGATGACGTTGCCGCCAACGACGAGGTCGCCTTCGCAATCCAGGTTGCCGGTCAGCGTAGTGCCTACACCGATGAACGTCGGGCTGCTGGAGACGCGGTCGGTAAGGCGGCGGCGAGGCGTGTCGGACATGAAAATCTCCGTGCGAGTGAGCGCGCGTCCAGGCACGCGCCGGTCGGGCATTGTTAGGCGCACATTATTCACTTTGCGCCGCGCCGCGCGTCGTGAATTGTGGGCTGTGGGCGTCGCCGATCTGCGCCACCTCCTGACGGTGCGTGGCAGCGCTGTCGCAAGCTGACATTCGACGTCACCGCGGCCGGGCAGCCCCGCTCGTACAACTACTTGATTCGGCGATATTTACCGGCATGGCATCGGGCTTGCAATCGGTTTACACCAGATCCCCCTGGCGCTGGCCGGGACGAAGTTTCGAGCCACTTTGCACGTCGCGTAGCACTGGAGTCATCAAGTCCTGCCACCCTTTTTCATGCGCTGAACCTCCCCCCGCCTCCACCGAGGCACCCAGGTTCGCACTCTGCGCCGCCATGCGTCTTCCCCGCTGGCGGCGTTTTTTTTTGCGCCGACGCCGGGCGCGACCCCACTATCATGGTTCGATGATGATGACTGCAGGACCAAGGATCGAAGTCCAAGGACTTTTATGCGCGCAAGATTCCTGACGGCGCTGCTCGCCGCTTGTATGGCACCGTTGTGTGGGGCGCCGTTGGCAGCCGCTGCAATCAAGACAGCTCAGCCGAGCGCTGCGACGCGCGTCGCGGGCGCCGAACAGATCCAATCGGTGCAGCTCGCCAACGGCATGCGCATCGTCGTCTGGCCGGACCACGACATTCCCAACGTTGCGCTGTACAACTGGGTGCGTGTCGGCAGCCGCAATGAGGCGCCCGGCATCACCGGGCTCGCGCATTTTTTCGAGCACATGATGTTCAACGGCACGAGCACGCACGCGCAGGGCGAATTCGACCGCGCGCTCGAAGCCAACGGCGCGCGCAACAATGCATCGACGTCATCCGACGTGACCATCTACCAGGACTGGCTGCCGATCGGCGCGCTGGAGCTGGTCTTCCAGCTCGAAGCCGACCGTTTGCGCAATCTCGCCTTCGATCCGAAAGTCATCGAAAGCGAGCGCGGCGTCGTCTACTCCGAACGGCGGTTGAGCGTCGACGACAGCCACGCCGGACGGCTGCAGGAGCAAGTGCAGGCAGCGGCCTTCGTCGCGCATCCCTACGCAATTCCTACCATCGGCTGGCCTTCGGACATCGAGTCCTGGCAGGTCGACGACCTGAAAAAATTCTTCGCCACGTACTACGCGCCGAACAATTGCACGATGATCATCGTCGGCGATGTCGACCCGGCCGGCGTCATCGCGCTGGCACGCAAGCACTTCGCGTCCCTTGCCGCGCACGAACCGCCGCCGGTCATCCGCACGCGGGAACCGAAGCAGCAAGGCGAGCGGCGCGTGCTGGTTGAAGGTGCGGCGCAGACGCCGTTGCTGCAATTCGCCTATCACAGCATCGCCGCAGCGGACACTCGCTTGCCGGCGCTCGAACTGCTGATGCGCATCCTCACCGACGGCGATGCATCGCGGTTGCATCGCGCACTCGTGGAGGAACAGAAAATCGCGATCTCGGTGGACGGCCACTACGACGTCGGCTTCGATCCGGGGCTGACGTGGTTCTTCCTGTCCCTGCCGGCTGACGGCGACCGGGCCCGCGCCGAGGCCTCTTTCGACACGGAGATCGCCCGCATCCGCAGCGACGGCGTTACCGCCGAGGAACTGGCGCGGGCGCGCAACCAGGCGCTGGGTGATTTCTGGCGCGGCCTCGCGACGATCGACGGCAAAGCCGCAGCGCTGGGCTCCTACGCGGTGATGAAAGGCGGCTACCAGAAACTTTTCGAAGCGCCGCACGCCTACGAAGCCGTCGGCGCCGAGGACGTGAAGAAGCTCGCCGCCGAGCTATTCCTGACGTCGAATCGCACCGTCGGCGTGCTGACGGCAGCGGCGGGCACGGTGCAGGAGGCGGAATGAACAGCTTCGCGTGCCTGCGGCCGAACCTGATGCGCGTTCTCCTGCTTGTGTCGTTCATCTGTGGCTCGCAGTTCGCCGCCGCCGACGTGCGTGTGCCCGCGTTCGAACGCGCGCAGCTCGCCAACGGCACGGTGCTGTTGCTGATGGAGCGGCACGACGTGCCGATGATTTCGTTCAAGGCCGTGGTGCGCGGCGGAGCACTCAGCGATCCGGCGGGACAGTCAGGCATGTCGGGCTTGCTGGCTGCACTGCTGGAGAAAGGCGCGGGTCAGCGCGATGCCTTCGCATTCGCCAACGCCATCGCCGCGGTGGGCGGCGCGATCGGCACCGACATCGGCACGGAAAGCATGCAGATCGGCGGTTCGTTCATGGCGCGCGACCAGGCACTGATGATCGAGCTGTTGAGCGACATGCTGCAGCGGCCGCGACTGGAAGCGCAGCAGTTCGACGCACTGCGCGCGCGCAGCATCGAGTTCATCCGCGCCGCGAAGGATTCGGACCTGGAGTCGCTGACGGATATCTACGGCCGCGCCGCGTTGTACAAGGACCATCCCTACGGCCGGCCAGTGACTGGCAGCGAGGCCGAGCTCGTCGGCATCACACACGAAGCGCTGCGGCGTCACTATCAGGACCAGGTCGGCGCGGACCGGCTCATCGTCGCCGTCGCAGGCGACTTCAAGACGGCAGCGATGAAGCAGTCACTGAGCCGTGCATTCAGCGGCTGGCGCAAGGCTGCAGCTCCACTGCCGGTGGCGGGCGTGCCCACGATGTCGACGGGCCGGCGCGTCGTGCTCATCGATGCGCCCGACTCGGTGCAATCGTATTTCTGGATGGGCGCGCCCGGCGTCGCCCGGAGATTTCCCGACCGCGCGCCGCTCGATGTCGTGAACACATTGTTCGGCGGCCGCTTCACGTCCATGCTCAACAGCGAACTGCGCATCCGCTCGGGGTTGAGCTACAGCGCAGGCTCAGGCTTCGAGCGGCTCACACAGCCCGGCCTGTGGCAGATGAGCTCATTCACACAGACGCAGACCACCGTCGAAGCCATCGACCTGGCCTTCTCGGTACTCGACCAGTTGCACAAAAAAGAATTGGACGCCACGCTGCTCGCCTCGGGCCGCGCCTATGTGCAAGGCCAGTTCCCGCTGGCATTGGAAACGTCGGGCCAATGGGCGGGCGCACTCGCGGACCTGGAGTTCTATGGCCTGGATCGCAACTACATCGACGGCTACGGTGCGGCGCTCGCCGCCGTGTCGGCGCAGGATGCCCAACGCATGATCCGCGAACGCTTTCCCGCCAGCGACAACATGACCCTGGTCGTCATCGGCAACGCAGCCGCGATCCGCGACGGGCTGGGCAAGTACGGACCGCTGACCCAGATGAAACTTTCCGACCCGACGTTCGCACCAGTCCACTCAACTGCGCCATGAGAATCGCCACCTGGAACGTCAACTCGCTGCGCGTGCGCCTGCCGCAACTCGTCAACTGGCTTGCCACCGCCGAGGTGGACGTCATCGCCTTGCAGGAAACGAAGGTGCCCGACGAGGGATTCCCATTCGCCGAGATCCAGGCGCTCGGCTATCACGTCGTCGCCAGCGGCCAGCGCACTTACAACGGCGTCGCGATCCTGTCCAAGCTGCCCATCGAAGACGTGGTGATGGGCAAGCCCGGCTACGACGACGACCAGAAGCGCGTGCTGAGCGCGACGATCGGCGGCGTGCGCGTCGTCAATGTCTATGTTCCCAATGGACAATCCCTTGATTCACCCAAGTACCAGTACAAGCTGACGTGGCTGCAGGCACTGCAGGTGTTCCTGCGCGAGCAACTGGCGCTGCATCCGCGCCTTATCGTGCTCGGCGACTACAACATCGCGCCCGAAGATCGCGACGTGCACGATCCGGCGGCGTGGGCCGGCAGCGTGCTGGTGAGCGAGCCCGAACGCGAAGCCTATCGCGCACTGATCGGCCTCGGCTTGTGCGATGTGTATCGCCGCTTCGAGCAAGCCGAGCAGACTTTCAGCTGGTGGGACTACCGCATGTTCGCATTCCGCCGTAACCGCGGTTTGCGCATCGACCTGCTTTTGGCCAGCACGGCGCTCGCACAGGAATGTGAGGCCTGTCACATAGATAAGATTCCGCGCGGCTGGGAGCGTCCGTCGGACCACACGCCGGTGTGCGCGGATTTCCGAATATCTGCATAAAACCCGCGTCGCGGCGCGGTCTCTGGCAATTTTCCCGACATGGACAAATCTGCGCGAGCGGCTAGACTCACGGCGATACTTTGCAGCTCCTGCTTGTCGCGCGATGGTCGTTCCCCCAATGCAATATCGGCGCAGCGATTTCGATGTCACCAACACCGTGCAGGTGAGTTCGGCGGAAGCCGTGCACCGCGCGGTCGCCGATCTGTACGGTCAGACCTGGCCCAACTATCCGCTCGATCGCATCGATACCGCGTTCCGCGATTTCGAACGGCTGTTCAACGGCCAGTTCCCCGGCTATTACGGCTGCGACACCGTCTATCACGACCTGCAGCACTCCCTCGACGGCACGCTCGCTGTCGCACGCCTCATCGTCAGCCACGACCGCATGCACTCGGGCGAAGAAAAGCTCGGCGCGGAGCGCGCCATTCTGGCCGTCGTCGTCGCGCTGTTCCATGACGCCGGCTACATCCGCCAGACCGACGACCAGACGCATCGCAACGGCGCCGAGTTCACGCTCAGCCACGTCAGCCGCAGCGCCAACTTCATCGGCCGCTACCTGCCGACCATCGGCATGGCCGAGTGGGTGCCGGTGGCGACCAAGATCGTGCACTTCACCGGCTACGAAGTGCAGTTCGACCAGATCCGCCTGGACGACAACCGCGACCGCATCGTCGGCCACATCGTCGGCACCGGCGACCTGATCGCGCAGATGTCGGATCGCTGCTACCTGGAAAAATGCCGCGACCGGCTCTATCCGGAGTTCGTGCTCGGCGGCATCGCGATGCCGAACGACGCAGCCGGCAACACCTCGGTGAAATATCGCTCCGGCCTGGACGTGCTGCGCCAGACGCCCGGCTTCATCGAAGTGGTGCGGCGGACGCGGCTCGACGGCGAGTTCGGCGGCACTTACCGCTACCTCGAAGTGCTGTTCAACGGCCGCAATCCTTACACGGATGCCATCGACCGCAATCTCGAATACCTGGCGGAGGTGCTGCGCAGCGGCCGCTGGCCCATGCTGCGCCGGGATCCACCCTGCTTCACCTGGGAAAAGAATCCGGTCCAGAACATCCGCTCGCTGGTGCTCGGCCACCTGAAGCAAGTCTGGAAGAGTTAACACTGCTTTCCCCGCCCTGACCGGGCGCGTAGCCTTGCGCGCTGTTCGCTCCGCAAGGTCAGCACCATGCTCTATCCCCGGCTCAACGCCCGCTTTCCGCGCAAGCGCGCCTTCATCACGGGCGCCGGCAGCGGCTTGGGCCTGGAGCTGGCGCGTGCGCTCGCCGGCGACGGTTGGGCGCTCGGCCTGTTCGACCGCAATCTCGAACGGCTCACCGAAGTCGAAGGCACGCTGTCCGCCGCCGGCATTCCCGTGCTCGCCTATCCCGGCGATGTGACCCAGCCCGACGAACTCACCGTCGCGGTGAACTCCTTCGCCGCCACCCACAACGGCCTGGACGTGATGATCAACAACGCCGGCGTCGCCTGCAGCGGCACGCTGATGGAAGTGCCGCTGGAAGACTGGCGCTGGATCATCGACATCAACTTGATGGGCGTGGTGCACGGCTGCCGCGCCGCCGTGCCGCATCTCGAACGCAACAACGCCGGGCTGCTAATCAATGTCGCCAGCGCGGCCGCCTTCGTCAGCGCACCCGGCATGGCGCCTTACAACACAACCAAGGCTGCTGTGCTTTCCCTGAGCGAAACACTCGCGGGCGAATTGCAGGCGAGCGGCATCCAGGTGTCCGTCGTCCTGCCGACGTATTTCAAGACTGCACTGCTGGAGTCCGCGCGCGGCCCCGACGAAGCGCGTGTCAGGGCGGCCGGGTATATGGAGAACTCTGGTTACCTGGTGGCGGAAGTGGCGCGCGACGTGCTGACGTTCGCCGGCGCGGGCAAGCTCTACATCCCGCTGCCGAAAAGCACGCGCAGCCTGTGGCGCAAGAAACGCTGGATGCCCGAGTCCTTCCTGAAGCACGTCGCGAAGGTGCGCGGCCGCTGATTCATCCGACTCTGGTAGGTTGGGCTGAGTCTGCGAAGCCCAACGATCTTGGTGCGAAGGAATGTTGGGCTTCGCAGACTCAGCCCAACCTACGAGAACTACGAAGACCCGCCGCGTTAGTTCAATTCGCCTTGTCGACGGTGAGCAGAAATCTCGTGTAGATCTCCGGCAAGCGCGCCAGCACATGCACCTTGCCCGCGATGCTGCTGTCTTCGATCACGCGCCGCAGCATCGACAGGCTGAGCGATTCCAGCGCCGGCAGCGCCACTGGCGCATAGCTTAAATGCCAGGGCTCGGGACTGACGCCGCCGCGGTCCGTCGCATAGGGCCGGAAGAACCCGAACTGTCGCATGTTGGCGTCGAGCCAGCGACTCAGGCGCGCAAAAATTCCATCGGCGGCGTACTCGCCCGGCACCAGCTCGACGGTGTAGCCCGCGGGCACGGTGGCGGCGTCGATCACATCCACGTCCGTGCCCCAGTGATGACGGCTGCCGCCGGGCACGGCTGACCAGCACAGAATGGCGTCGACCACGTCGGCCTCGGCGAGCGAAAAGCGATCCAGCAATTTACCGGCGCGATCGTACAGCGGCTTCTCGCCCGCCCATTTGCGATTCCAGATCGCCACCTGCGTATCGAAGTCGCGAAAGGTCGAGCGGGCCGCCAGATCGATATCGTCCGCCGCGGCCGCATCGCGCATGCTCAGAAACGATGCAACGACCTCGTAATGCAGGGCGCAGCGCGGCTGCACGAGATCGACGACGTGAGTGCGGGCGCGACCGGTGAGCTCGAGCTCGTTCATGCACTTCAGATCCTTATTCTTCATGGCTGTCGGAATTCTGGCCGGTGCCTGCCCGAGTATGTCAAAAATCTCGACAGCCCGTGCGCGTGACCCGCCGCCAGAGCATCATTTAAGCATCGATGAGGCTTTGCATGCGGGAAAAGCCCGCTATGATCGTCCCTGACGGATCGGGTACTTTAGTGTGCAACGGCAGTTCCGCCGTTGGTGACGACAGTCGCGTTGTACGAATACGGGGGCATGTCGACGGCGCACACTCGCAACAGGGTGTTGGAGCAAGCATTTGAGATCGCGCGGCCTGAAAGTAAGACTCCTGACGATCGCCATCGGCGCGGGCCTGTGCATCACCGCCATTCTGTTCACGCTCGAGTATCTCGAATACACCCGCTCCAGCAGCGCCATCGGTATGCAAGGCGAGCGCTCGCTGCTGACCACCGAAGCGCAGCGCCTGGAACAGCAGGCCGGCGACATCGCCGCGTCCAACTCCGCCGCTCTCGAAGACGCGCTGCGCCGTGACGACAAGGCCGTCGTGCGCCGCATCGGCGATTCGATCCTTTCCAACCGCATCGTCACCGCGGTCACCATCCGCAATTCGGACGCGGCGGATCTGTACGAAGCCTCGCGCATCGAACCCTGGGTCACGACACTCGCCGCCGAAGAGAAACTGACGCTGCGTCGCGAACTCGGCGGCCTGCAGCCGCTGGGCGCAATCGAGATTCAAGTCGCGCGCCCCGGGCTGCTCGCCTCGGCGCGCGCCCTGCGCACGCAGCTCGAGAACGTCGAGTTCGAAGGCTTGAATCGCTGGCTGTGGATATTGGGAGCGGCCGGGCTGCTCATCACGGCGGTGCTGGCAACGGTTGCATGGCTGCTCGCGCGGCGCTTGGAGCGTCCCATCGTCGAGCTGATCCGCTCCGCCGAACGCATCGGCGAAGGCGACTACACGCGGCCGCACAAGGTCACCAGCAACGACGAGATCGCCGACCTGGAGCTGGCACTGGACCGCATGCGCCAGAAGCTGCGCCAGTCCACCATCACCACCGATTACCTGAACACCGTCCTGAACAGCATGAACGATGCCGTGCTGGTCACCTCGCCGGCCGGCGTCATCACGCGCGTCAACGACGCAGCCGTGCGCCTGTTCGGCTACTCCGAAGCGGAAATCGCCGGCCAGCCGTTCGCGACGTTGATCGCCGAGGGCGAGCGCGAGGCGTTCTCCCTGGACGCAGGCGTCGAGACGCGCGAAACGGTCATCGCGACACGCAGCGGCCAGACGATTCCCGTGTCGCTGTCGGGCGCGCCCATCGCGGCCGACGATCCGCAGTTCCAGGGCTCCATCTTCGTGGTGCGCAACATCACCGATCGCAAGCGCGCCGAACGCCGCATCAAGTACCTCGCGCGCTACGATTCGCTGACCAAGATTCCCAACCGCATGCAATTCCAGCACATGCTGCAGCAGGCGATTGCGCGCGCGCGGCGTGCGGAGCGCAGCATCGTGATGCTGTATCTGGACATGGACCGCTTCAAGGAGATCAACGATACGTTCGGCCACGCCGCGGGCGACCGCACGCTGGAAGTGCTGAGCGAACGCTTGACGCGGGTACTGCCGCGCGAAGCCGTGGTGGGCCGGCTGGCGGGCGACGAGTTTGCGCTGTTCATCGAAGGCTTCGCCGAACCCGAAGACGAACGCACGCAGGCGGCGACTCTGGCGCGCATGGTGCTTGCCGAAGTCGGCAAGGCTTACTACGTCGACAAGCAGGAAGTGTTCCTGACCGCGAGCGTGGGCCTGGCGATCTGCCCGAAAGACGCGGAAAACGTCATCGACCTGATCCGCAACGCCGACGCGGCGATGTATCACTCCAAGCAGAACGGCGGCAACAGCTTCGCGTTCTATTCGCCCGAGATGAACGCGGCCGCGGTCGAACGCCTGATGCTGAAGAGCAAGCTGCGCCGCGCCCTGGAACGCGACGAGCTGGTGATGTTCTATCAGCCCAAGGTCGATCTCGAAAACGGCCGCATCATCGGCGCCGAAGCCTTGCTGCGCTGGCGCCTGCCGGGCCACGGCGACATCCCGCCGTCGCAGTTCATCCCGCTGGCCGAGGAAACCAACCTCATCCTCGGCATCGGCGAGTGGGTGCTCAACCGCGTCTGCTCCGACTACAAGCGCTGGACGGACCACATTCCGATTCCGGGCCGCGTCTCCATCAACCTGTCGCTGAAGCAATTGCGCCAGGCCAGCTTCATCACGCGCTGCCGCTCGGTGTTCCGCCGCCACGACGTCTCGCCCACCTGCTTCGAGCTGGAGATCACCGAGACCACGCTGATGGCCGATCCCAAGCGCACGGTGAAGCTGCTCAACGAGCTGCACGCCATGGGCCTGCACCTGTCCATCGACGACTTCGGCACCGGCTATTCGTCGCTGAGCGCCCTGCAGCAGTTCCCCATCGGCACGCTGAAGATCGACCAATCCTTCGTGCGCGATGCGGCCATCGACTCCGACGACGCCACGATCGTGCGCACCATCATCGACATGGGCAAGGCGCTGGAAGTGGAAGTCATCGCCGAGGGCATCGAGACCGAGGAGCAGCTGAACTTCCTGCGCTCCAAGGGCTGCCAATACGGCCAGGGCCGCCTGTTCGGCGATGCCATGAGCGGCGACGCCTTCCTGGCGCTGCTGCAGACCCAGGCCCGCGGCCAGCGCGACGTAAGCAAGTTGTTCGGCTAGCACCAGCACCCGCGTAGGTTGGGCAGAGTCTTCGAAGCCCAACATTCCTGGCGCGGAAGATAGTTGGGCTTCGAAGACTCTGCCCAACCTACGCGGATCACCGCGATCCGCATACAATCGCGCCCCCATGTTGTCCTTCTCCTCCCTCTCGCTTCGCCGCGGCACGCGTCTGCTGATCAAGGAGGCGTCGTTCACGATCTATCGCAATGAGAAGGTCGGCATCGTCGGCGCCAACGGCTGCGGCAAATCCAGCCTGCTGTCGCTCATGCTCGGCGAATTGCAGCCCGATGCCGGCAGCTTCGACATGCCCTCGCAGCTCGTGGTCGCGCACGTCAAGCAGGAGCTGGACGCAACGCAGCGCCCTGCCATTGAGTTCGTCATGGACGGCGACGTCGAGCTGCGCTCCACCGAGGATCTGATTGCGAAGGCAGAAGCCGCGGACAACGGCGTCGCGCTCGGCAATCTGCACGCGCGCTACGCGGCGCTCGGCGGTTATGACGCGCGCAGCCGCGCCGGCCGCCTCATGCACGGCCTGGGTTTTTCTTCCGCCGACGAAACGCGCGCCGTGCAGGACTTTTCCGGCGGCTGGCGCGTGCGGCTGAACGTGGCGCAAGCGCTGATGTGCCGCTCCGATCTGCTCTTGCTCGACGAGCCGACCAACCATCTCGACCTGGACGCAGTGATCTGGCTGGAAGAATGGCTGCGCAATTATCCCGGCACGCTGGTGATGATCGCGCACGACCGCGAGTTCCTGGATCGCAGCGTGCAGCGCATCGTACACATCGAGCAGGGTGCGGCGCGCATCTACAACGGCAACTATTCCGAGTTCGAGAACCAGCGCGCCGAACACCTCGCGCAGCAGTCGGTGATGTACGACCGGCAGCAGCGCGAGATCAAGCACATGATGAGCTTCGTCGAACGCTTCCGCGCGCAGGCGACCAAAGCCCGCCAGGCGCAGAGCCGCCTGAAGGCGCTGGAGCGCATGGAACGCATCGCGCCGGCGCACGTGGATTCGGAATTCCGTTTCGCCTTTCTGCAGCCGACGAAATTGCCGCGGCCGCTGCTGGCCATCGAAAAGCAGTCGGCGGGCTACGGCGAACGCGTCGTGCTGCAGTCGTTGAGCATGACGATCGCGCCCGGCAACCGCATCGCCTTGCTCGGCCGTAACGGCGCCGGCAAGTCTACGTTGATGAAATTACTGGCGGGCGAGCTGACTGCGCTGGCAGGCAAACGCACCGAGGCGCGCGACCTGCGCATCGGCTATTTCGCGCAGCATCAACTCGAACAGCTCGACGTCACCGAGTCGCCCATCCAGCACGTGAAGCGTCTCGGCGGGCAGGACGCCGCGCGCGCGACGGAACAGGAACTGCGCAGCTTTCTCGGCGGCTTCGGCTTCGGCGGCGACCGCGCGTTCGAGCCCGTCGGCCCGTTCTCCGGCGGCGAGAAGGCGCGGCTGGTGCTGGCACTGGTGAGCTATCTGCGGCCGAATCTGCTGCTGCTGGACGAGCCGACCAACCATCTCGATCTGGAAATGCGCCAGGCGCTCGCGATGGCGTTGCAGGATTACGAAGGCGCGGTGGTGCTGGTCTCGCACGATCGCCATCTGTTGCGCGCAGTTGCGGATGAACTGGTGATCGTCGATCAAGGGCTGGCGAAACCGTTCGATGGCGACCTGGAAGATTACGCGCGCTGGTTCACCATTCGCGACCAACTGCTGCAAGAGCAGCAGCAAGAGCAGTCGTCCGCTTCCGCGCCGCTCACCGCGGAGCAGAAGAAACAGAAGAAGCGCGAGGAAGCGGAACAACGCAACAAGCTCACGCCGCTGCGCACGGAGATCGCGCGCCTGGAAAAGGAAATCGCCCGGCTGGAAAGCGAACGCAGCGGCATCGAGACGGCGCTCAGTGCAGAAGACATCTATCTCGAAGCCTCCAAGCCGCGGCTGCGCGAACTGCTGGAAGCGCAGACGAAGATCACCCGCGGCCTGGATGCTGCGGAGACGGCCTGGCTGGAAGCCACCGAGAAATTGGAACGAGAAGTATCGTCAAGGACGGGCTGAGGCCGAACCGACTGCGTGGGGTTGGTGGTCTACTTGCCGCCGCTCGAACCACGCTCCCGGAAGCGAACCATCGCTCCAGCCCGAATGACACAAGCCATCGGCATCGCGCCTGTGCACCGCAAGGTGATCTTCGCTGCGTCGCTCGGCACGTTCTTCCTGCGCGAGGCGCGGGGTTGCGGCGCAGGACTGGCTATTTCGTCAGTTGCGCATCGACCAGGGATTCGGCGGCGCTGATCAAATACTTCTGCGGGCCGTTCTTGCCAAGCACGTGGGCCGATGAGAAGGCGCCCTCGACCAGCAGCGCCAGCTGATCCGTCAGCTCGACCGGATCACGCACCCCCTCAATGGCGGCGACCAGCGTTCCGATGCGACGGCGCAACTCTTCGCTGACACCCACCGCCACGATGCGGCCGGGATGATTCGGGTCCGGGAATTCGGTGATGACGTTCATGAACGGGCAGCCGCGGAACTTGCTACCGCTCACGTACTTCACGATGCCGGCGAACTGCGCTCGCAAACGCGCGCGCGGTTCGGGTTCGGCGCGTTGCAGTAGGTACTCCCATCCTTCCCAGCGCTCGCGCGCCTCTTCCTCCAGCACTGCGGCGATCAAGGCGTCCTTCGACGGAAACCAGCGATACAAGCTCGTCTTCGCGACGCCGGATTGAGCCACGACGGTGTCGACGCCGACGGCGCGCGCGCCTTCGCGATAAAACAAATCCTTCGCCGTCGCGAGAATGCGTTCGCGCACGCTTTGCGTGGCCGGTGGAGCGGCCGTCTCCGAACGAGGCGCGGCGGTCGCAACGACGTTCTTGTCATGCAGGGGTCGGGTCATCGCGCACTCCCATAGCCAATCAAGACAGGCAGACAACCATTCAGCATGAAAGTCGCCTTGACATCGCTACAGACCTGTACGTAGCATTAGTACAGACAGGTCTGTATCGCTTCTCAATGTAGGCCCTGAATCAGGCCAATTCAAGGGCACTCGCATGACGCAGCGCAGCAGCCGGTCGGCCCGTCGCGGAGGGTGAGCACCTGAACCCCCGCTAGCCTTCCGCGACGGTTTTTGCCTGGAATTCGAGGGAAATACAATGAGCGCCTCACTGACATTGAGCATTCTGGCCACGGCCTCCGTCTCGCTGCTGCACTTCGCCCCACCCGCCCTGGCCGGTTGCGACCCACGCGTCGTCCAATCCGAAAGTTACACCCACTTCCCGATCCGATCCCAACTGCGCGGGCAGAAGGGAACCGTGTTCCTGAGCGTCAGCGTCGATCAGAACGGCCGCGCCGCCGCGGCGGCTGTGCAGCGCTCCAGCGGCCACCGGCTGCTCGACAAGGCCGCGACGCGCAGCGTGCTGGAGAACTGGCAGTTCGATGTATCCAACTGCGAACGCAAGGATCTGCCGATCAGTCACGTCGTTGCCGTCGAGTATCGCAATCCAGTGTACGGCAACTGAAGTATTGGCATTCGCGCACCTGCTCAGTCGCGCTGGACAAATTCGATGCTGCAGCCGTCGGGATCTTGCGCCATCGAGATCGTGATCCTCAGATCTTCCAGGCGGCTGGGCGGGCGCGTGATGGTGACCTTTAAGGTTGCTGCTGCGGTGAAACAACCTGCACAATCCATGCAGGAAAACACCGTAACCATAGTCAACACGAGCAGGAAGGGCGGGCACCGGCGCACCGCCCCCACCATGCCAGCAACCGAACCAGCGACCCACGAAGATTCGCTCGTAGCACGCGTTCTCGCGCACGGCTACGCACGCCTGCGATTTCCCGAACCGCTGGAGAGCGAATTCCGCGCCGATCACCTGCTTGCATCGGTGCGCTGGGTACGCATGTGCCTGTTCATGGCGATGGGCACCAGCGCCGGCTTCACCATCATCGATCACTGGGTGATTCACGCCAGCAACGCCATTCCCGACATCGCGCGTTTCGGCCTGCAACTGCCGGTGTTGTTCATCTGCCTGCTTGCGACGTTCAAGCCGTTCTACGTCAACTGGTATCAGCCGGCGATGCAGATCGGCGGGCCGCTGTTCGGCATCGGCACCGTGCTGATGGCAAGCTACGCGCAACCGCAACACACGGCGCTGGTGGGCGCGCGCATCCTGCTGGTCACGTTCTTTTACTTCTTCATGTCGGGACTGCGCATGAGCCAGGCGCTGCGCGGCAACCTGGTCATCCTGGCTGCGTTCATTGCGGCCGGCGTCGCCGGGCTGCTTCCAGTCGAGTCGGCAACCTACCTTGCGTTCGCGCTCGTGTGCGCCAATGTCATCGGTGCGGCCGGCTCATATGCGCTGGAGCACGCGAATCGTACATCGTTCCTCGAACGCAAACTGCTGGTGGAGATCGCCGAACTGGACGGCCTGACGCGGCTGCTCAATCGCCAGACGTTCGAAGCGCGAGTGCGCGACGCGTGGCGGCGCGCGAGCAGCGAGAATCATGCGATCACCGTCGTCATGGTGGATGTGGATCATTTCAAACTCTACAACGATCACTACGGCCACCAGGCAGGCGACGACTGCCTGCGGCGGGTCGCGGCGGCCGTGCGTTCGGGAGTCTCGATGCGTCCCGGCGATTTCGTCGCGCGTTACGGCGGCGAAGAAATCATCGCTGTGCTCACGGGCCGTACGTACAGCGACGCCCGCGAGATCGCGCAACGCGTCGTGCACGCCGTCGCGTCGCTCGACGTCCCGCATGCCACGTCGCTCGATCACAAGCGCGTGACCGTGAGCGTGGGCGCGGCGACACAGCTGCCGCCGATCACTGCCTCGTACGATGCGATCGTGCGCCTCGCCGACGGCGCGCTGTACAGCGCCAAGCGGCAGGGCCGCAATCAAAGCGTGGTGGTGGAGTCGCGGCCGATGGCGGTGGCTTAACTTCTTCTGCGATCGTTTTTCGCGAGCCGTGCCGCCTTCGCCAGCGCACAGTACTCCTCGCGGATCTTGTCCAGGTCCGCCTCCTCCAGCTCTTCCAGGTCCAGCAGCGAGTTCTGCGCGCCTTGGATCGCGCGGATCAATTCATCCAGCTTCACCTGGATGGCCTCCGAGTCGCGGTTCTGAGTGCTCTGGATCAGGAACACCATCAGGAAGGTGATGATGGTGGTGCTGGTGTTGACGACTAGCTGCCAGGTATCGCTGAAACCGAACAACGGCCCGGTCAGGGCCCATGCCAGGATGAGCGCGGTGGCGATCAGGAACGCGCCCGGCCGGCCGGTCCAGCGTGCACTGGCCTTGGTGAAGCGCGTAAACCAGGACGTGGACTTGGTTGGCCGCATGAGCTATTCCCCTGAAAAAAGCGCGGATCGCGCATCTCAGCAGAACGCGGATCACTCGTCGTTGGTTGCCACCAGCGTCGCGGATTGGCCGATCATCCAGGCGATGCCGAAGCCGCCGGCGAGGTAGCTCTTGGTCTTGACGAGCGGACTGTCGTCGAACGCCGCGCCGTGCAACGCGTCGTAGCGCATGTAGGCGCCCACCCAGAAGTCCGGAAAGCGTTTGGATATCGCGGCGAGCAGGTGCATGCCCGAATAGCCGCCCTTGGCCTCGAACTCAGGGCGCGCGGGCGTCGCAAAGCGCGGCGCGACGGAATAGAAGTACTGATGAAACTTGCGGTCGGCGAACAACGGTCCGGCGCCGACGCCGAAATTCCAACCTTGCCAGCCCGCGACGTCGGCCACATCGAGATTCACGCGCGGCGCGAACACCCAGCCGATGGAGCGCGGCGCAGACTCGACGGTCACTGGCGCTCGCAGCGGCATCACCACATCGAGCTTCATGCGCGCGTCGACGGAATGCCAGACATGCAGGTCGAGCGACGGACCCAACTCCACGGTGGGACGCAGGTTCGACATGCCGCGGCGTGCTGCGTTGTGCTTGCTCTCGACTGGAATCGTCGCGTTCACGCTGATGCTCAACTCGGCGTACTTGCGATCGAACAACTCGGCGCGTGCGCCGTCGCGATCCGCCTTGAAAATATCGCCGCGATAAACGAAGTACGGCACCGGCACCGGATACACCTGCGACTCATCCGATCCGCGATAGTCCGGAAACGTCAGCGCGCCGACTCCCATGCCGAACTCCCACAGCGGCTTCTCTTGCGCCGTTGCCGCGCAACCGGCCAGCAGCGCGATAAGCGCGAGCGCGGGCTGATGCAATTTCATCGCAGCAACGCCTCGATATCCGCCGCGATGCGCTCCGGCTTGGTGAGCGGCGCATAGCGCGCCTTGACCTGGCCGGCGCCGTCCAGCAGGAACTTGGTGAAATTCCATTTGATCCGCTCGCTTCCCAACACGCCCGGTGCCTGTGCCTTCAACCATCGATACAGCGGATGCGTCGCCGCGCCGTTCACGTCGATCTTGTGGAACAGCGGAAAACTGACGCCAAAATTCCGCTCGCAGAAGGCGCCGATCTCCGCATCCGTGCCCGGCTCCTGTCCGCCGAACTGATTGCAGGGGAAACCGAGCACGACCAGGCCGCGCTCGCGATACTGCTGATACAGCGCTTCGAGGCCTCGATACTGCGGCGTGAAGCCGCATTCGCTGGCCGTGTTGACGACGAGCAGCGCCTTGCCGGCGTATTGCCGCAGCGGCACATCCGTGCCATCCAGCGCCTTTGCATCGAAATCGTAAGCGGTGGTCATTGTCGTGTCCCTGCCGATGGATTCGGTGCAATAGTACCCAGTCGAACGACCTGCGGCGATTCTACGGGACTTGATGTGGGAGGGCGGCTAAGAGCTAAGAGGAGAAGCCTCAGTGGCTTAGCGGTGTGCCATCGGCACTTTGGCCATCGGCTCGTCGTAACTCCGTAGGTTGGGCTGAGTCCGCGAAGCCCAACTTCCCTGAGCTGATGTCGGGCCGGAATCGTTGGGCTTCGCGGACTCAGCCCAACCTACCGGATCTTACGGCTTGGCAGGCGGCGCGGCGGCGGGAGCAGCGGGAGGCGGAGTGTCGCTGTGCGTCGTGCGTGTCTTGAAGCGCCAGCCGTCCGCGGTCTTCACCAGCGTGTCCGTGTAGGTGCCTGTGTTGATGACCGAGACTGGCTTGGTGCTCACGTCCATCAGCATCAGGTACACGATGCCGCTGGCACCTTCGGGTGTGCCGGTGATTTTCAGGTTCGTGTTCCAGTGACGGCGATTCGCGCCACCCATCTTGTCGCGCCATTGATCGATGAAGCCCACCAGTGCGTCCTTGCCGACGAAGCGGTTGAACGAGCCGTCGGGCGTGAATGTCGCGGCCCAGCCTTGTGCGTCGCCAGTGTCGATCGCTTGGTTGTAGGTGGAGTACAGCTGTTCGATGTCGATGTAGTCCTGCGTCGTGAGGTTGGCGGCTTGCGCCGGCATGATGCAAGCGAATGCGGCAGATGCCAGGACGGCTAGAGCGAACAGCTTCATGAGAGGTCTCCGTGTGGTCGAGTTGTTGTCGATGTTACTGAATTACTTCGGGGTTGCTTCCGCAGGTTGGACTTGTCCCTCGCCGATGAGGTACTTGGCGTGACAGTCCGAGCACGCTTGGTAAATGTTGCCGCCCGCGGTGAACAGTGCTTCGGTGTCTTTGACCTCGGTGGCGCGCAGCGCTTCGGTCGCTGCTTCGCTGAGGTTGCGCGCTTTGGTCATCCAGTCGTCCTGGTTGCGTGCGCGGCCGGGCAGCATCAGCAGGTTGGCGGACTCCGCGACGGTCGCTGCGCTGTTGCGCACAGCAGTCCATTCATCATCCGTGCGCGGCGCGATTTCCTGCTTGCCTTCCGCCGAGACGATGGTGCCGACCGAGGCCCACACCACATCCGCCGCTGGATCGATGACCCAGTTCATCAGTTGTTTCAAGTCGGTGACGTTGTTGAAAGTTGCAGTGGCAGGCGGTGCGGGCGCGGCGGGAGGTTGCGGGGAACCGCAGCCAAACAAGGCCAAAACAGCTATTTGCACGCTGATTTGCACGCCGCTCAATACGCAGCGTCGCATCGTTCGCATTTCATTCACCCCCATAATCCTGATGCCGCATGGCGACGATGAAATTACCACATTGGCGTAACGCCACTCGCAGTCGCACCGCACTGCGCATTTCTTCGCCAGCGCGATCATACGGAAGCGCATTTCCGCAGCGCGTACTCATCATCAATCTTGACAATGCGCTGCCTTGACACTGAACACCCCCCATTGTTTGATCCACGCACCTTTGCGGGAGAGAACTCTTGATACGAATTGCAATTCCACGCGTGCTGCTGACGCGTGCGCTCACCCTGGCAATATTGGTTACCGCGTCAGCGATTGCCGCGGACGCGCCGGCCGCGAAAGCGCCGCGCCTGCCGAACGGCAAGCCCAATCTCAGCGGCATCTGGCAAACCATGAACACCGCGAACTACGATCTCGAGCCGCACGCCGCGCGCGCCGCGCTGGCGCTGGTGCCGGGACAGTTCGTGCCGGTGCCCGCCCCTGAAGTCGTCGCGCTCGGCGCGGTAGGCGCAGTGCCAGGCGGCCTGGGCGTAGTGGAAGGAAATGAAATTCCCTATCTACCAGCGGCGCTGGAAAAAAAGCGGGAGAACCAGAAGAACTGGCTCGCTTCCGATCCCGAGATCAAGTGCTATCTACCCGGCGTGCCGCGCGCCACCTACATGCCGTTTCCATTCCAGATCTCGCATAACAAGGACGCGTTGTTCTTCGCGTACGAATACGCCGGCGCAGTGCGCAATGTGTATCTGAAGGATCCCGGCGAGGCGCCCACGGAATCGTGGATGGGCCAGTCCGTCGGCCGCTGGGAAGGCGACACCATGGTGGTCGACGTGAAGGGCTTCAACGATCAGACCTGGTTCGATCGCGCCGGCAACCATCACAGCGAGCAGCTGCACGTAGTGGAACGCTACACGCTGCGCAGCCCGGACGTTATATGGTACGAAGCCACCATCGAAGATCCCAAGACCTTCTCGCGGCCATGGAAGATCAGCATGCCGCTGTATCGCCATGTGGAACTGAACGCACAGCTCATGCAGTTCAAGTGCGTTGAGTTCGTCGAGGAACTGATGTACGGCCACCTGCGCAAGAAGCCCGCGGACGCCAAGGTGCCGGTCGCGGCGCCGAAGTGAGCGTGGCGATCAGTTTCGATGTGAGATGAATGCAAGTTCATTGGAGCCCCCGATCGAGGCGCATAAGCTTGCTTGGGGCGCTGCCGAGTTCAAGTAAGAGGTGATTGCGATGCGTACTAAATTGCTGCTCAGTGGAGTGGTTGCCGCCGGCGCGTGCGGACTGCTGGCGGGTACGGCGAGCCTGGCGCATCACGCCTTCGCCGCTGAATTCGACGGCAACAAGCCGGTGAACCTGCGCGGTGTCGTCACCAAGGTGGAGTGGATCAATCCGCATGCGTGGATTCACATCGACGCCAAGAACGCCGACGGCACGACACAGGCATGGATGGTCGAAGGCGGCACGCCGAACACGCTGCTACGCCGCGGTATCACCAAGGACTCGCTCGTCGTGGGCACCGAACTGGTGGTGCGCGGTTATCAATCCAAAGACGGCTTGTGCAAACCCAAGTGCCGCGCCAACGGCCGCGACGTGACGTTCCCCGATGGCCGCAAGCTGTTCATGGGATCTTCGGGCACGGGCGCGCCGAAGGATGGCAGCGATCCGGGCGACGCGCCGAAGTAGGCAAACAAGTTTTCCGTTGGCTCATTGTCGTAGGTTGGGCTGAGTCTTCGAAGCCCAACGATTTGCGCTTGCCAGGATTGTTGGGCTTCGAAGACTCAGCCCAACCTACGGGCTACGTGCTGTCAGTGTCGTAACACTCATTCCCCCAGCCGACAGCGAACGTCATTCGTTCGTGCCGAATCTCGCAGCCGATCTTGCGCGTGCACGTTCTGCTTCGATCTCGCGATTGCGCGGCGTGGCGGTAGTACTCATCGAGTTCATGAGATTCCGGGCGGCGGCGGCCACCTCTTCGATGGCGCGGTCGAAGGCTGCTTCGTTGGCTTTCGATGGAATCGTGAAGCCGCTCAACTTCCTGACGAATTGCAGCGATGCATCGCGGATCTCGATTTCGCTGGCCGGCGGCTCGAAGTTGAACAGTGTCCTGATGTTGCGGCACATGATGGTGGCTCCAGAAAACTACCGAATCTCCACTACAAGACGCTGGCCAGCGCCGCGGGACGACACACCAGCAGCAGGAATATAAACGGGCAGCGCTATTTCCGCGCGCGCTTTTTCGCACTGCGCTTCGCCGCCGCCGCGGTACGGATCGATTCCTTGGCCAACGCAACCAGCTGATCCTGATCTTCGATCAACTCCACCGGGACTACAAAATATTTGCGGACGTCGACGCGGCGATCCTGTTTCATGAAGGAGAAACAAGTACTGCCCATGCGTTCGTAAGCGGGACGCGTGACGTCGTCGACCAGGAAATACAGCGAACTGCCCATGATCAGCGCGAACTGGACGCCGTCGGCATACAACGCGAAACCACCAAAGAATCGCTTGCTGACAACGCCTCGCAACGCGCCGAGCTGATCCATCACGAACTCGGCATAGTCGGCGCTGCCGGCACTCATGATGCCCCGGCGCCGTCGATCCTGATCAGCTTCATGCGGCCGGACGCGCCGCTCTTGATGGACACCGCCGATTTGCGGCACCGGAAATGCGCGGCGACGAGCGCCACGAGTTCGGCGTTGGCCTTGCCATCGACAGGCGGCGACTTTAATTGCGCAAGCCACGTGCCATCGGCGGCCCGCGCCAGCGCACTGACGCGCGCGTTGGGCTTGACCTTGACCTGGATGATAGTGGCGGGCGCTGGCATGCGCGTCCGAGTCTACCGGACGCGGGCCATGACGAAGAGTGTCAGGAGAAACCGATCCAGCGGCCCGCGGCGGCGACGCAGAACCACAGCATGATGGAGATCGCGCCAGCGGCCTTGCGGGCGCCCGTCGATGCGGTGGCTGGGTCGCGGTCGATCACTTTCTGGCGGACGGTGAGCATGAAGATGATGGCGAGCGCGAGCGAACTCATCTTCACCCAAAATGCGGTGCTGTAGTAGCACTTCACCGCTTCCGAAAGGAATAGCAGGAAGCCCGTCAGCAGCAGCACGATGAGGCTGCCACGTTGCCACGGCCTCGCATCGCGCGCCAGCTGCGCGACCGGCACGTTGGGGAACAGCGGGCCAAGCAAGCGCAGATCCACCAGCAGCGCGGCGCCGCCGAGCGCGGCGAGCGCGACGAGGTGAAAGCCCTCGATCACGGGGAAGTACCACACCGATCCGCGGATCGCGGTGCCGATGCTAGTGCTTTCGCACCATTCGAAGAAGGCGAAAACTGACATGGACGCTACTCGGAATCAGGTTCGACGACACAGCCCGCCGCCCAGTTGACGAACGCGGGTTGCGGCTGGCGGTCGCAGTCGAACCAGTTGTAGGCGATGAAGCGGCCCGCGAAGATCACCAGCGTCCAGGTGGCGAGCGACACCATGGCCGACACGCGTACCGCTTGCGGCGGCACCTCGTCCTTGCCCCACTGGTCCGCCGTAGGGTGCGCCTTGCGATGGTAGTGCCAGGCATTGAGCCCGGCCAATATCAGCAGCACGACTTTGATACGGAAGAACAAGCTCTGGTACGAGCGCACCGGAATCGCGTAGAACAATGCAACTCCCGTGACCACCATGACGGCAAAGCCGGCGAAGGTCCATGGCAGAACGCGCGCGACGACTTCGTTCACCGGCTGGCGCTTCAGCAACACGCCGATCATGCGCAAGTCCACCGACAGCAAGGTGCCGAGAAACAGGCACAACCCCAATACATGCATGCTCTCCACGATGGAATACATGTATTGCGACTCGTGCAGCGCAATGCTGCCGGAGGTACTCGCCAGCCATTCGACGAAACTGAGCAGTGACACGATGATCCGCACCGACCCGTCGAGCGGGCGTTATGATGTTACGGCGCGCATTGTGACCGAGCATGCGCGGCGAAGCTGTAAAGAAATCTCTGCCGAACAATGCTGCAACGTGGATCGGCGACATGCTCTCATACGTTGCACGACGCTGCGCAGTCGTAGGTTGGGCTGAGACCGAAGGGAATGGCGCGCCAAGTCTTCGAAGCCCAACAATCCTGGCAAAGACAAATCGTTGGGCTTCGAAGACTCAGCCCAACCTACGAAGCTACGACGCTGCACTGCAAGTCTTCAGCGCGCCAATTGCTGCTGCAACTCCGCCGCGACCGGCTGCAGCGGATCATCGGGAAAGAAGCGTTGAAAGTTGTGCAGCATGGCGCGCGCCGCCGGACGATCGCCCGCGTCGTTCGCGAGCCGCGCAAGGCGGATCAGATCGTCGCCTTGCAGCGGCCGGAAATCCGCATACGCCTTGAGACGCTCGCGAGTTATGTCCAGCGCATCGCCTGGACGCTTCGCCGCGAACAGGCGCGGCAGCAGTTCCTGGGCAAGCCGATTCGCGAGATACGGCTCGGGCCACTGCGAGATGCGGTCGTACAGCCACTCCAGTTCGAGGATGGGATCGGCGCTTTGCTCCACCAGCTTGCTGACCGACGCCCAGGCATTGACGCGCGCGCCGCCGCGCCATTCCGCATAAATGGCATCAACCTGTCGATCGCGGCGCTTCTCCACCTCGGAAAAATCCACCGTCTCGGGCTCCATCCATTCGGGCGTATTCGCATCGTCGAGCCCGAGGTCCAGGCGCCGTTCGCGCAGCACGCCGCCGATCAACGTGAAGGTCGCGAGCCATGCGTACATGAGGAACGCGAAGCGTACGATGAGCGGCACCATCGAACCTGCGAGCGTGCCGAAGATGACGTAGCCAAGCATGGCGAACCAGCCGACCCACGCGATGATCTGCAGATAGTCGCCGCGCAGCCGCAGCATCAGCCTGAAGCAGCGCACCAGATTGAGCGATTGCAGCAGGCTGCCCGTCACGCCCTGCATCGCGATCACCGCCGGCAGGATGATCAAAGCAAGCATCCCCAGCAGTCCGGCTACGATCGGACCGAACCAGTACGCGGCGGCATCCGACAGAAAAAATACGGACACCACGATGGCCAGCAGCGTGAGCGAACGGCGTGCGTCGACGGGATTCAGGTTCTCGATCGTCAGCACGGGCGGCTCGTCGATGCCGGCCGTCACGGCGGTCAACAGGATGAAGCTGTAATTGATGAAGCCTGCGAGCAGGATGATGCCGAGCGGAATACCGAACAGGCCCGCGAACATGACGATCAGGAACAGCACGCTGAACGTGACGATCAGCAGCAGCGGCGCGATGCGCAGCGGCACCATCAGATACCGGAAGACTGGGCTGAACTGCATGCCGCTACCGTAGCAGAGTTCGGCGGCGGGCTCGAATCCGGGCGGGGATTCGCCAGCTTGGGCTGCGACTTCGGTCACAGCCCAAGCTGCGCGGAAACTATCCGGTGCCGCTACTCGCCCGCCGACGCAACGGCGGTGTCTTCCACCAGGTTGCGGTAGCGAATCACACCGAACACCATTTCATCCCAGGTCTGCTCGCCCCAGGGCACGACACGGTTCGGATCGGGGTTCGCCTTGTTCTGCGTCGAATTGTCGAACACCGTCGTGTAGACGACCTTGGTGCCGGCGGGCAGCACTTTCGGCTGCGTCAGTTCATATGTCGACTGCCAGTTGAAGTCGTAGCGCGGCACATTCAACAGCATCTCTTCGCGCCCGTCCGGATAGTGCGCGACGAAGCTCGCCGCGCGGCCGCGGAAGTGCGAATGCGGATGCAGGCTGAAGATCAACACGTCGCGCTTGAACGTCTGCGTCGCCGTCTCGACATGCGCCTTGGTGTTGGCGGGAATCTTCAGGCGCGGATTGATGAACACACTGCTGCGATAGTTGTACTTCGGCGCGTCCTTCATGAAGTACAGCCCCATGCGCGTCACGTCGGTGAGTTCCTTGCCGCTCGGCGTGTAATGCATCTGGAAATGAAATGTCGTGCCTTTCGGCAGCAGGATGCCATTGTCAGTCGGAATCTGCAGCGGTACGGCGCCCGGCACGTAATTGCTCAGGCTGGTGCCGCCGCGCTGCTCGCCGCCGACGGACGCGATGATGTGATGCAGCACCGTACGCTCGCCGGGCAGGAAGTCGATGGCACGAACCCACACGTCATGGTCCAGCGTGTTCGCCACCTTCACCATCTGATACGGAATGACGCCGGTCGCCGGCACGGTGAACGCCGGCATTGCCACCACCAGGTCGGGCTTGCCCAGCTGCCATTCCGGCCAATCCTTTTTCATCTCGAGCAGCGGATCCTTGCCCACACCGCGCGGCGCACCCGATTCGATCCAATGCACCAGCGCCTTCGCCTGCTCATTGGTCAGCGAGCGGTCGTTGCTGAAAGCGCCGTAGTGCGGATCGGCGTGCCAGGGCGGCATGCGCTCGGTGCGCACCACTTCGCGGATCATCGGCGCGAAGCCTTTCACCATTTGGTAGCTGGTCATCTGCCACGGACCGATGCCGCCGGTGCGATGACAGGTGACGCACTTGTCGGCAAGCATCGGCGCGATGGTCTTCTCGTAGGAAATCCTGGCGTGCGCGGCGCGATTGTCGCGCTCAGGCATGCGAATGGCGCAGCCGACTACCTTCGTCACGGCCGTCTTCACCGGTGCGCCGCTCACGACTGCATCGAGCGCCTCGCCGACAGCGCTGCTTGCGCCGTGATATGCGACTTTCCAGCCTTGCGGATTGACGACCAGCACTTCGCCGTTGTTGCGCAGGCCGAGCGACTCGCCGACGAGCTGCAGCTCATCGACCAGCACCGGCAATTCGATGCCTGCCTTTGATGCTTCTGCCGCGACGGCTTCGCGCGAGTCGCCGGGATTGGAGTTGATCGACAGGAATTCCACACCTTGCGACTGGTACTTGGCGCGTAGCGCCTGCAACGCGACGGCCGCGTCGTTCGATGCCTTGCAGCCGTTGCCTTGCGCGAGCAGCACGACGGCTTTCATGTCGGAGAGGTAGTACAGCTCGTGCGATTCGCCCTTGTGATCGACGAGGCGGAAGTTGTCGACGACATCACCAGGCGAGGCCGCGATTGCCTGCGCAGCGACCAGGCCCAGCGCCGTCAGTGTCAGGCGCATTCGCCCCATGCTGTTTGCGGAACCCATGAGAAATTCTCCACGGCCCAAGATAACAGTGCGACAGAAGTGTGCGATCCGCCTCTGGCACTGTCCAGCGTGCGCCGCGCACGCGACTGCAAAGGTTTGTAGCCGCGCGCGCATCAAGCTGCCATGCAGAAATGGTGCCGATATTCTTCATGATTCTAAGCGTGAGCGCGGCCATGCGACGCGCGTGTGCTCGCTACAATCACGAGGATGCAACACTTCCGCTTCATGTCCAGCGTCGGCGCCATCCTCGGTATCGCGTTGCTCGCCCTGACCAGGCCCATGCACGCGGAGGAAGCATCTGCCGGCGCCACGCTGTACAACGTGCGCTGCGCGGGTTGCCACGAAAATGCGACGGGCCGCATTCCAACGCGTGCCACGCTGCGTGAGACAGCGCCTGAGTCCATCGTCGGCGCGTTGACGACGGGCGCGATGCTGTTTCAAGCCAGCGGCATGAGTCGCGACGAAATTCGCACCGTCGCCGCATACCTGAGCGCAAAACCTTTCGGCACGCCGCAGCAGGTGCAGACGCGGCCGAACACGTGCACCACGCCTGCCGCGCCACTGCAAGTGACGGCGCAGTATTGGAATGGTTGGGGCAAAGATGTGCGCAACACCCGCTATCAACCCGCGCCGGGGCTGAGCGCCGCCGAGGTGCCGCGCCTGAAAATGAAATGGGCGTATGCGTACGCCGGGCGGTTCGCGCAGGGACAACCTACGTTGATCGGCGATCGCCTGTTCGTGTCGAACACCAACGGCGAAGTCAGTGCGCTCGATGCGCAGACGGGCTGCGAGCGCTGGACGTTCAAAGCGGCGACCAGCGTCAAGGTCGCAGTCTCCGTCGGCGCGGTAAACATCGGCGACAAGACGACGAACGCGGCGTTCTTCGGCGACGAGCGTGCGTCGGTGTATGCAGTGAACGCCGAGACGGGCGAGCCGTTGTGGAAGACGACCGTCGACACGCACGCGGTATCACGCATCGTCGGCGCGCCGGTGCTGCACGAAGGTCGGCTATACGTGCCAGTCTCGGCGGCGGAGGAAGGCGCGGCGCGCGAACCTAAGTATCAATGCTGTACGTTTCGCGGCAGCGTCGTGGCAATGAACGCCGCCAACGGCGCCGTGATCTGGAAGACTTACGGCATCGTGGATGAGCCGAAGCCGACGAAGATCAACTCGCTGGGCGTGCAGATGTTCGGCCCGGCCGGCGCAGCGATCTGGTCGGCGCCCACCATCGACGTCACGCGGGGATTGATCTACGTCGGCACCGGCAACTCGTACACCGACACCCAGGCCGATGGCAGCAACGCCATCGTCGCCTTCGACCTGCAAACGGGCGCACGCCGCTGGGCCACGCAAGCGACGGCCAAAGACAATTTCGTGTTGGGCTGCGGCGCCAAGCAATCCGGCCAAGGCAATTGCCCCGCCAAGGTCGGTCCCGATTTCGACTTCGGCGCGGCGCCCATCCTGCACACGCTGCCCGGCGGCCGACAGATCATTCTCGCCGGCCAGAAGTCCGGCATGGTCTACGGACTCGATCCCGACAGCGCGGGAAAAGTGCTGTGGAAAACCTCCGTGGGCAAAGGCAGCGCGCTCGGCGGCATCGAATGGGGACCGGCGGTGGATGCGTCGACTCTGTACGTCGCGGTCGCGGACGCCAACGTGAAACGCGGCGCCATGCCGGGCCTCACCGCACTCAACGCCGCGGACGGCAAGCGGCGCTGGTATGTGAAGACCCCCAACATCAAATGCTCGTGGGGCAAAGACAAATGCCGGCGCGGCCAGCCGGGCGCCGTCACGGCGATGCCCGGCGTCGTGTTCTCCGGCGCGCTCGACGGACACATCCGCGCGTATGACACGCGCGACGGCAGGATCATCTGGGACGCAGACACATCGCCCGCCGTCGCGACCGTCAACGGTCCTGCCACCGAAGGCGGCGCGATCGATGCCGGCGGCGCGACGCTCGCCAACGGCATCCTGTACGTCAACTCAGGCTACGGCCGCTGGGGCAAGCCCGGCCGGCTGCTGATCGCGTATTCGGTGGACGGGAAGTAGCTGCTTCGCAGGCTACTTTACCGGCTATTTCACCCTGGCTATTTCACTGGTTCTTTCACTGGTTCTTTCACTGGCACCGTCGCCGGCTTGCCCACATCCTTCACCAGCACCGCGAGAATCTTCGCAGGCTGAGTGTTGCTGGCGTTCTTGGACACGGCATGAATATCGGTGGGCGATTCGTAGAACGTCTGCCCTGCCGTCAACGTAACTGGTTTGTCGCCGGCGACCTGCATGACTACTGAACCTTCCAGCACATAGACGAAAACGTTTGCATCGTGGCGATGCGCCTCCGATGCGGTGCCCGGCGGATACGTGACGGTGACCATCACCACCTCCTTGCCTTCGATACCGGCGAGCGCGTGCTGCAGGACCGGCGTGGCTGAGGGAGCTGGGTCGGCAGCGTGGACAGATGCGGCGGCGAGAAGTGTGGCGATTGAAATAAGCAGGTGAGATTTCATTTGCATAGTGGTGCTCCGTGGAAATGCCTAAGTGTGCTGCGCGGAAAATTGAACCCGCGCCCCCTCCCTGCCCTCCCCCGGCGACCGGGGGAGGGTGAGATTGATCCGGTCCCCTCCCC
>Ga0307509_10001860_pt1 | contig 34916 bp, 44 predicted proteins | sample 10_EM_MG_FD_202245 | JGI IMG/M metagenome (GOLD analysis project Ga0307509, IMG submission 202245) | Populus trichocarpa ectomycorrhiza microbial communities from riparian zone in the Pacific Northwest, United States - 10_EM | ecosystem: Host-associated > Plants > Roots > Unclassified | place...
GAGGTCCCTCGAGTCGGAAGGAAGGGGTGAGGGTTAAACAGAGTCGGGTGTTTCCCAGAAGCTCCAATACCCCGCAGCTTCCCACAGCCAGCCCATCTCTAATTGGTTCAATCTTCACGAAACAAGCTAATATGATAGATCACATTTCCTCATCCAGCCAATCAACTCCATAACAGGAGCACCCGTCCTCAAATGACCACCTTGTCTCCGGATGTTAAGCCTATGATGATAAAAGTGAAAAAAATATTCTCGTAAATTCAGATCAGAGCTGATAAGCATCACTTATTGAAACGTCGAAGATTCCACCACGATGCGACCATAGCTTTTCGAGCTTTAGATGGAACATTTTTGAGAAGGGTTTGATTTTTATCGATAAGTTGAAGAAGAGAAAAAAGAAAGCAATATCGGCAGGACTTTAAGAACCAGACCAAGGTGGACCATGTACGAGTATCATAACCAAGGGTCACTTGTGCGAGTTACGAGTACGGTATCATACTCGAGTTATCGCTATTTTTGAACTAAAATAACCGCAATGGGTAGGTATAATGCACCACCTGTCTCATGCGAGATGCTCCCCACGGGGGGGGTTACAACTCCCCTCCTCATCTTCATCCATCTAGTCTACCACCCATCCATCCATCATCCCCATCATCCCCCCAAAATCCTCATCGATCGTTCCTCCCCCAAGTAAGACATTTACAGGGTTAGGTTTACACAATCAGTGGAAATTGGTTTGCAATCCAAACCATTTCAGCCGAGCTCAGTTACAGTATGTACAAGTCTGCCTGGCTCCGGCAGTCACTCTAAATACTTTGTGGTGTTGAGACTTCGATCCTCCTGATAAGATAGGGCATCAAACCAGACCGTTTGGTCAGGCACCGATTTTTACACCACATTTGGTGAAAAACGGACTTTTTCAAAGTGACAGGCCCCCCCCCCCCCCAAACGCACCTTGCCGAAAACAATTGAAATTTTGACATCAGGCAGAAAATCGCATTGTGCTCAGCACGTTACTGTAAAAAGCATTCCGTAAGAACTGGAATGTTCACAATCAAACCCCCAAGCTAGGACGCTAGAGTTGCCTCCCCCAGCAAGGCCTATTGTACTGTACCTCTCTTTTTATTTGTCTCGGCGGAGGGCTGAAGCCAACTTATTTTTCTGGGTGATCCCCACTTTATCCGAAGAGGGGAATGCTGGGCCTCTTGTCGTGAAATTCAAACTGTTCCAGTTCCTGCGATACCGGTAGATAAAAGAAACAGAATTGGGCTTATTCGCAATCGTAGTCTACAATCCTATCAACCAGTGTGAAACTGGCTCAAAGAATTAACGCTGCAAGGGGGTCCATCTAAAAAAGGTACATGAACCGTATACCGGTATCTCCTACCTAGCCAACTGGGGCAATTTTTCAAAGTCGCCCAAAGTCTCCTATGTTATCTAACTTATGGGTTTGATAATGTGCCATAAAATTTTGGCGGATTCTAATAGGCCTTGGTGTTCCCAGAGTGGTCAGAGAGGTGAAAATGGATGCCTTTGGCGCAAAGAGGTCATCGAACTAAACGTTTTGATCTATAATAGTACTCTGCCTGTACTGTACAGTACAGTACCTGCACAGTGCCGTACAATAGTGTTCGGTCACTGCGCTTGCTCGGATGCTTGCCCTTAGCCTAACCGAGCGAAGAAGCAACCCTCCAATCTAAATTGTTGAAAATATCACATCAGTGTGATGGCAGATACGGAAGTGTTGGGCCAACCGCTTGGCCGCTTAGGAAGTCAGAATCTGGGAAGTGACCAGAGTCATATTGATGTACTTGTACATTCATGTCACGCACTACTATAAGTATGGCTGTTTTAGACACCGTTGATAGACAACAACAAGCAAGATAGCGACTATTCTTCTTCTTCTTTCATTGATCAGTCCCATTACTTTGTACTTCGACTTCAGCCTCTATCGTGCGACCTCCAACATAAATACACTCGTCCACTTTCATAGAGATAAGGGACGACACCAGAATCTACGCTGCATGCGACCAAACCCTCTAAGACTAAAATTAAAATTCTTCAATCTTATGTTATCTATTGTTCCCTCATAGCTCTAACGCAGGCTGCTTAGGTATTCACGTCTAATCATTTCCCTCGCTTGACAGGGTACACCAGAAATCACATTCTCTCACTCGAGATACCCGATCGAATTTATTCTCACTACTACCCCCGCCATCATCCATCCGTTAGCAACCCAGAAACCCTCGCCCAGAGGGCTTCCCAACCCCAAGACGACTTACCGGAACCTGTGTCATATCCGCCGTGGTCGCAATTCCATGCACCCTCTTGACACCCTTGAAAGTCTTGCTTCCCCGGACGAACCAGTATACGACCGCATAACAGAAGATGATTGCTATCACAACCGAAACATAGTCTGCGAAGAAAAATGAAAATCAGCCCCATCTCATGCGAGGGCGGCATAGGTAGGAAGTAGTGGGACATACTCATGTTACTCTTGGTGACAGGCATCACATATGGGAAACTATAGAATACCAGGGTGAAGAGTGACCAGACAACTAAGACTCCATTGGCAAACCATCCCCACCTACCCATGTAGAATGGCCCAGGAATCGAGATCCGACGGCCTCCAATGAGAAGAAGAGATACTGGAATCATATAAGATATGTACTGCATGAGAATACCGCCAGTGAGAAGCGAGAAGAAGGCTGTGGTGGAGACCCAGTAAAGGATACCAAGTACAGCAATCCAGAAGCACGAGAAAATGTGAGACCAGAGGGGAACGGAATAGGGTGCACCAGCGACAACGGCAAGATAAGAGGAGAATGGAAACCCCCTGTCCCGCGCAAAACTCCACATCTATATCTTATTGTTAGCCTGAAATATGGAGAAACTGAGAAGAGTAACCAACCAGCCGGCTCTGCCATGTATGAATGCTCATTAAGCACCCAATAGCAGTGAGAACAACAAGGACTTCCAGAAACACCGCCCCTGGGATATTTCCCCTAAGTGCTTGCCGGAACAATTCCAAGATCGGTACCATAGTTGGAGTCCCAATCACACTTAGAATGTCCTGCATAGAGAAGAATATAGCTATGCTGTAAACCCAAGATGTAATAAAGCCGATTGCTATGGTGCCCATAATTGCCCTAGGGATATTTTTTTCTGGATGCGGAATCTCTTCTGCCATATGGACGCATGAATCTAGGCACGAGAATCCCCAATTGACTCCAAGAAGACCGAGAATCCAGGCGACCACATCATTATCCCAGCCCGAACTATTGGTATAGGATCTGAAAACAGCGCTATTGCGTGACTATATCAGTATCATGTGGAGACATCGTGTGAAGAAACAAATAAGGCAGGCGATGCATACTCTGCAGAAGCCTTTTTCGGCGAGGCGATCAAAACCGCAAGAGTAATTGCCAGGAAACTTGTCAGCGAGATATAAAGGCTGGCCTTATTTAGCCCCGGAAGGAACCGGTTGGAGCAGTTTAAAAAGAAGACTAGAATATTGGCGACCTGATAGCCGACAAATCCCATCCATTGCTTGTAGACGATCTAAGTCATAGTCAGCCCCTTAAATTTCTTCCTACAGGGTTAAAATCGCGTCGCCCACCTCAGGCCTGCAAAGAATGATAATTCCTACGACTCCCTGGCCGATAACAAGAGCCACAGAAGCTCCAGTGATCATGGCGCCAGCCCATGCAGAAACCCCGGTGATATAGGACTAATTTCCAAAAAAAGGACGTTATTAAAATTCCGCCGCCTCGGTCATCACAGCAGCGGCCTTCACGAGAGCTACAAAGTACCAGCGTGAAACCTAAACAATGCGAAAAGGTAGGAAAACAAACTTACCAAGAAAGCTCTACATCTCCTGGGAGCAAGTCTGATTACCCAATAGTACTGGCCACCTGAACAATTAATAATTATTCACCCTAGAGGAATGTGCATGAGGAACTTACCAGCGTTCGGATAAGCACTCGCCAACTCCCCTAGACTAGCTCCGATACAGACATGGACCAATGCAACAAGAATTGCTCCGTACATGTAGATCGAAGCACCTCCATTACCTATCCCGGTAGTGAGGGCGCCAGTAACGGCAAACCAACTGTTTGAAATCTAGAATTGATTTGTTTTTGTATTAACCCCTTACTCATAGCGATATAAAACGGCAGTAGCAGCAAATAAGGGGAACACATACACTGAATCCAACAGCCAAGCAGGAAAGCAGCGTGAACTTTCTTTGCAGCTCAGGTTTATACCCTAACCCAGAAAGACGAGCATCATCGAAGTCGCTCAAGCTAGCGCCCTCATCCACAGCCTTAGTGACAGCTTCCTTTGGTGAGAGGGTGGTTTTCCCTGCGTCGGAAACCATTTTCGACGTATTGAATTAAGCCTGGCGGACTGGATGAACAGCTATGAAAATCTTGCGAAGGTCCAATGTCAAAACGAACACAGGGGAAACAGGTCAATTAAAGGAGCGAGCAGTGGCACGCCAAGACCAGCTTTGTTTTTTTTTTCTTTTTTGAGAGAGGGAGGAGAATACTAGTGGCCGAAGCGGAATCGGACATAGGAGCGAGAATCCGTGAGCAGTGGAAACATCAACGACGGCAGATACCTGCGAGTACGGTACAGCAGGTTGGCGGGCATCCCGAAGGATCGGCTCATTACATTGTTTCCCTGGATGCACGTGTAACGGCTGCTAGCGAGCTAATGGTGATCTTGCTGCTGCTGATCCGTTACAGCAAGCATAGTACGGTAATCATCGTCATACCTCATTCACTGATAATTTTACATGTTCGGGACGGTGGTTTATTCCTATGTTCGAGCACCACTGTACTCGGGTGTATGGGCGCGCGCACACCTCATGCTACAATAAATTACAATATGTCCAATGTCTTACCTTTCTGTCCAACAATCTTCTGGGATATATCACAAATGACCTTAGATTGAGGCGTTGAATCTCATATCAACCTTCATGTCCCTGCAATTGCTCGTAACACTCATATGAAAAGATGTGAGGGGGACCTGGCTGCTGGCCTTGAAATGATACCCGTACGCAGATTGGGAAAGGATGATAAGCCCGCTATTGATACCTGCTAAAGTATTACACGTCTTTATGTTTCCTAGTAGTGTAGTTGTGGTGGTTTCTGAACCCCGCACATATTTAGGGAAATCCTAAATATGTTGCGGGTGTGTGAATCCCTACTATTGGGATGCAAAGTGCAATGCCAATCCAGAAACACCGGTATTCAATGGTCCCACTATGCTTTGAATCATGTCACCAAAAGTGCATACAATAGGTTGTTTCGTTTCTGTTCCCCCCACGGATTATGTGCTTATTGTCAGCCTTCACGTTCACCAGTTCCGTAGTCCTAACGCTTCTCCCGCCACAAGGCATGTGAACGCCTCACCGCTGCCAGATCGCATGATTCCGCTAGGATCAGAATTGGATACTGGACCTTCCCGAGATTAGCATTGTATCATGCCGTATGTGGTCTCGGGCAAAGAGAGAATGTGGTTAGCCGCTGGTTGTCCTCGAGGGCACAAAGCAAAATGTGATTGAACGAGTGAGATCTAGTGAATACAGGTATTAGGTGAGAAGAGTTCAACACTTGCAGCAATCAAGTGCCCGAAAAGAGGGGTTCGCAAAATATAAGGCAAAAAAATAATAGGCGGGGATCTGAGCGCCCATAGGAATTCAGGAGGGTTGTTTTTGTGCACACTCTTTGTCCACTACGATTACCTTACCCCAGATTATGGCTACTGCCAGGCTCTTCATGGACAGCTACCGTGCTGTGTTGCAACGGGTGTCTCTTGAGGACCTTGAAGCATTGACGTAGTGGCCCTTCAGCTCCCTGCATGTGGGGGAGTCCACACCGTCGTTGCACTGGGGCGTGGGAGGAAGGCAGTGTGCACTGTGAAAAGAAATTAGGGAATTTGGGGAGCGGCACTTTGGCAAGATGTACCGTGGGTTACTATTGTAGCACTCTAAGAAACATCAATTTACCGGTATTGTGGGAGACCTTGTGGTCGGGAATCTGTGGTGGTACGAGTGCAATACTCGTAATGTCCTGACGTTTGTGAACACAACTGCTATTGCATACACCCAAAATTCAGCTTTTTTGCCCGGATCTTGGCATCATGCAATAGTGGTCCTGTTCACAAACGTCAGGACATTACGAGTACTGGTATCTTCCGGCTGCTGAGACGGTGGAAAATTTTGTGCCGCACTTGTCAGGGTCCGGGGCGTAGGTTGATAAGCGGCTTTTGTTTAATTACCATACGGTAACTTTACATGGGGTATGACATGTGCAAACATCAGACCATAGTTAATATTAACTACAGTATGATCGTACCTGCGCTCACATCATTGAAGAATACGGTACGGTCGTGCTCCACACCCCGGACTGCCAAAGTCTAAAGAATCTGTCCGGTATAGCGGGCGATCCGGGACAATAGGATAGGTCTTGGTATTAAGAAATTTGGAAATTTGGAGATTTGTGCAGGACAGCAAGGTATCCAGATTATCGAGACCCGAGAGAGCGGTATGTGACCGTGCTGACCCCTCTGTCTTAGAGACTGACAGGGGCGGCGCAGAAATTTCTGCCGTCTGGGCGGTCCAGGAGATGAGCTGAGCTCTACCGTATGAGTGCTGAAGGTGAGCACAAAGGTTTGTATGTGATGGGGATTATGCAGTTGACAAACGGGCACTGTACGCTTATTTTTGGTGAAGGAAAAGGTGTGTTGAAATCTTAGGGTAGTGGCTGGGGTGAGCACCGTCCTCTAAGTGGTCGAGAGGGCCTGGAGCTAATCAGAGGGAGTTCGGCAGACTTTCCCTTCATGCCCAGCGCAGCACCGGCATCGTACAGGTATTATACCGGTATTTATTTGGGATGTTGGAGGCATTTTTGCGGGGGTGAGCAATGGCATCGCCGCAGATAGGGTCTGGTAGGTGTTTATGAAGCTGTCTGTATTCTTGGAGTCTGCTCTGATAAGCGATATCGATGGCTATTGGTGCTGGGTTGTTGTCGTTCTACAAGTACTCGAGTACGCGTTGCCTGAAGTCTCGTTCAAGACCCGGGGCCGATTTGTTGAGGGGAACTTGACTGCTATTCTCGAAATGTAATAAACCGGCCTGCCAATCATCAACCCGCATTAGTGACCTACAACGTGCTACCCCACCGGCAAGATGATCTTTCCATACATTCTTTGTGATCCGCAAGTCGCCCTCGGATAGACGCGTGACGTGATGTCTTCCTGGCCTGGTCGCTTCTCCTGATTCCGCCACCTCGCTACGGTATGCGTCCATCTCGGACTCACACCTCCATCTTCCTTAAACGCTTTCGGCCTTCAAAGAGAATACTGGTAATGTCGAAAAAACCTTCACCGGGCCAACTAGAATCACTACGCGCCCCAGTTTCCCCTCCAATGCTGAAGCGAAAAGCGAGGTCTCCAACTCCACCACTGGAAAAGAGGTTGAAAGAGCAGAAGACGCGGGTGGAGCAGGAGGATGATGATGAAAGAAGTGTTTTCAAACCGGGGGTGGGCGTACCTTCACCGTTTCAGCTCACGAGGATTGACGAGTTACCCGAGAGCGAGAATGTTGGCACGGTGGGGATTAGAGATATTCTTCGCAGAGGTCCACTCAAGGAGGTTTGGATATTCAATTACTTGTTTGACTTGGATTGGGTTATGTAGGCTATTCTCGGTTAACGTGGGTTGTTATGTGCTGACTGGGGGGATCATATAGGAATCAGTTTGACCCTGAGGTCAAGGACATAGTAAAAGTGAGAATAGTCCATGGGAGTTGGAGGCGGGAGGACACCAACCGAATTCGAATTCACGTTAGTCCACCACCCTTCTTGGAGGGGACTGTGCTAAATTTTGGTAGAACCAAGCGGAAAGTTATCCCAATGTCAAGGTTATTTGTGCGTTTATGCCCGAGCCCTATGGAACCCATCATTCGAAGATGTTTGTTCTATTCCGGACTGATGACCATGCCCAGTAAGACACTATTCATATTTTCGTTCACATGGCTGACAAACGTAGGGTCGTAATACACACCGCCAATATGATCCCGTTCGACTGGCAAAATATGACACAGGCTGCCTGGCAATCTCCACTTCTCCCCCTCTTACCCCAAGATCATGGGTCGCCCAGTCCCCAAACCTTTAATCCCATTGGACAGGCATTCAAGACCGATATCTTAGCCTACTTCTCGGCTTATGGCGAGGGAAGGACAGACCTTCTCATTGCGCAGCTGTCAAAATACTCTTTCGATCCTGTCCAAGCAGTATTTGTCGGTAGTGTCCCCGGGAAATTCTATATTGACGCATCCAACGGGAGAGGGTACGAATGGGGTTGGAGAAGGTTGGCCAGTGTCCTTCGGAAAGTACCCCTTCGGAGTCCTAATGTCAAGGGCTGCATAGTAGTCCAAGTATCATCTATAGCTACTCTTGGATCGAAAAACACATGGCTTTCCCCGGTCCTATTTGCAAGTTTGAAAAAGAGCAAATTGACAGGATCCACTGAGCCAAAGTTCCACGTGATGTTCCCGACGCCCAGCGAAATCCGGGAATCTCTAAATGGATATAAGAGTGGCTCATCTCTACACATGAAGTTTCAGTCCCCAGCACAGCAGGCACAACTGGGATATATGCGGCGGCACCTCACACACTGGGACCCGAACCCTCCACCGAGCAATCAGTCGCCATCCCCCCCCGCTCTCAAGGACGCTGGAAGGGCAAGGGCAGCACCTCATATAAAAACCTACATCCGCTTTTCAGACACCGACTGTACGCATATTGATTGGGCTCTCCTAACATCAGCAAACATCTCTATCCAAGCCTGGGGCGCCGCAGAGAAGGACCCAATAGGAACTACAAGGCACAGAGAAGTGCGCATCTGCAGTTACGAAGCAGGGGTTCTCGTGTACCCGGAAATTCTGGGCGTAAAAGAAATGGTGCCGACTTTTAAGAAGGATATCCCGGATGAGATTGGGGATGAGGGAACAGCGGGGCTGAGGATGCCGTACGGGCTGCCCTTGCGAAAGTACGCTTCGAATGAAATGCCGTGGTGTGCCTCTAAGAGTTATTCGGATGTGGATTGGTTGGGACAGAAGTGGGAGGCGTGATAAGGGGAGTTGGCGTGAGGTGGGACTGGTGTTTTTCATTATTGCTATTTCTGGCTCTGATTGCTCCCGAAGCATGAAGCACGAAAAGATGATTATTGCATACCATAGTTTGCTGAATCACGTGGAAATTTCTGGGGCTTTCTAGGTGAATATTTGCTAGACTTGATACAGTATATGAATTATAATGTGCTTTTCTACACCCAGTAGGGATAAGATTTGATAGTGGGTGCTTGACCGGGGGCATGGTATGAGCTTCCTAAGACTGAATAACCATCGGAAACAGAGTGATTCCCCGTGGCGCACGTACTCAAGTAGATACTGTAATAAGGTACTTGCCACCGTCGTCATTATTGTTATATTTGCATCTGGGTTTGCTTTCTACTGTTTTTTCGCAGTTACCTTTTATTTCCCTCTTTGCCTTAGACCTGCTCAGCGTCAATCTTCGTGCCAACTACTGCTATGAGCAAGATCGTTTGTTTGAAACGCACCCTATATGATGTTCCACGATGTTGGCCCTCGTGCCCTCTACCTCAACCCTTATGGCGAGCGGGCATATGTGGAGTAGGGTGGGTGTAATTCAGCACTAGATCATCAGCTTATTTGATAAGTAAAAGGTTATTGAGCAAACCGCATGAACACCACCTAATACTTTTCTATCATAGTTCTCCACGACCCATTTCTTGACAGCTTCCTTAAGGTGGGCCTCGTCGAACACGCCGAATCTCCACTATCCGGGATTGTTATACCCTGGTATTGTACCTCCCCAGAGCCTCCAGACCTTGAAAGAATCCTATTCCTTCATTAGAAATGTTGGGTGGCCTCGAGATAGAGAGGGGACCAAGAGACTCATTTTCGAAATTCGACACAATTCTCGGCATTCCTTTCATACCGTAGATGTTATTTCCCGGCCGACGGGCGATTGAATTTACCTTCCTGTCATCGGGGTATTTCCTTAACCCCGGGGAGACCGCAGAATGGATATGGGTTCGATCTGGTTAATACAGTAGTCGATCGTGACCACTTCTAGGAGCTCTCCGAGACGGCGGATTTTGAAAGCTCGAGACTCCGATTGTGCTGGCTTTTACCGCTCACACAAGTTTCCCCATGCCCGGCCTTTGAGCCACCGACGGGGATGCCTGCTACGGTATAATAAATTTCTGATCCCCTACTATTAGCTGCTATCTATCTATCAGAAAGCAGTGTCACTAAGGGGAGCAGGTGGGAAATTATTTCTTTCTTTTGTTATGCTTGCAAAAACGCGGTTATTGGGTTTCAAAGTCGACTGAAAACGCTACGGTAATGGGGATGGAAATTTGAAATATGATACCGAGGCTTTTTCGTCATAAACCTTATTTTGAAAAAAAGATAGGTTAAGTTGCTAGCGCAGATCTCCCGCTGGCTGGGATGAGATGAGGCTTTCCAGGGGTGTCACCACACTATCAAAAAAATTAAAAATTAACTTGGAAGTGAAGTTTAGCGCACGACCTGCGCTTTAACATACTGGACCCTGGCCTCTGGCTGAGAATTTAGGCTGGAGGAGACTTGGTGCACGGAACTTTACGAAGCGGCAGCTCCGTTAAGGACTTTGGACTACGGCGGGCTAGGGAAACGACAATATTTGAGTTATTATGGTTAAGTTAGATTAATGTGCTGGCGCGAGTTCCAACACTCGTGAGTCTTGAAGGCTGTTTTTTTGTCGCCTAGTGCATCACCAGCGCCTTCTTTGGGAGCCACTTTCCTGAGATTTCCGTGTTGCGGGTATCATACTCTAGCGCGGGGGGGGGTCTGCACGCTAGAGAGGGTTCTAAGGACGGAGCTGGGCCAGGTTTTTCTTTCTTTCTTGGAATTGGGAGGATTGGTTGTGTGATGTGTTGGTTACTTGGGGGGAAATGATTTTAGACACCGTCTTTCGGACTCGCTAACGGATTTTTTATATTTTTTATTCCTTATTTTAGCGAGGTCAGCATAGCATATGATAGGCAGGGGGGTTTAGTTAGGTGAAAGGAGGGATGCTTCTTCTGCAAGTGATGGAGATATCTACTCTATCACTCTGCAAGCCTTTTTTTTCCACCAAGAAAAATACCGTAGGGGCCACTCACTCACTACCTCGTACAAAATCCCAAGTCGCTTTTAGGCCTCACTAGAGCTTAGCATATTTACAGTACAAGACGAATTATCAATCTAAGCGCTCGACACCCCCGGTCTAATTAAGCGGGGGGGGGGGGGCCGTAATTCCCTTTCGCGCTCAACCGCGCTCGGAAATTTTTTTCTCATTTCTTGTCTGTAGTGTTGAGCTTGTCAATACCCGTGAGGATGGATAGCTATTTTTTATTTTTTATTTTTTTTTGGCGCAGAAGTCAATGACCCGAGTTTTTGTCGTCTCCCACCTTTTAAGTACGATAGCACTCGGACGACACTTTGGGGACGAACTCAGTCCTTGTTTTAGGAAGGTTCTCTTCATCCTTGCTATAGTATTTCTTTGAACTAGTATCATACATCCCGGCTATATCCATTACGATATTCCACCACTTTTGCCCCTGTCCCGCTTTTTTTCCGGAAATTTAACCGGCGGAAGTACGATGGGGAATAATCCCGAGTGATAGATAGTGCGTGAGGGGTGTTGGTGATGGTCACTCGGTTTTTGCCCGGCCCCCCTTTATCAATGCCGCTGTTGAAAAGCCTGTGTTCGGGTGGTCCTCCCTCCTTCGCACGGGGAATTCGTACAGTGCTGGGTTCGGGAGTGTGTGTGGCTCTTGGTCTGGGAGGGTGTGCGCTAGCGGTGCTTTGTGCTCGACGGACATGGTGATGTTGGGGGGGGGGGTCTTTTACTATTATCTATCATTTGCACTTAAGGCTGGGATTTTCATGCAAAGGTGTCCGGCTTCGATTCGGCCGCGCTGGTATTCGTTCTCATTTTAGTTGTCGATCAAACCGCTTTGGCAGTATCCCTCTCATCTCCTGGCCGTGCGGGGGGTGGGGAGGGTTGGTAAAGCGGGGGCGGCTCTCAATGGGGTGGGATGTGATACTGGCACCGACTACGAGGCGTTCCATTGCTGGATTGTGTATCCAGCGGTGATTAGAAATTCGGGGTTTTCATAGAGCGGCTGTAACTTATTGTATCAGATATGCAATGAACTAAATTGATGAAGCTTCTATTGCCCGTCATAACCATTTCCCAACAACAAAATCAAATTTGTAAGTCATACTCCGACCGATGCACTGTTATTATCAAAAAATATTATCCCAATTCAAGTTTAGACAGCCGCCCTCCCAGCACCGCTCGCTCCACCACCAAAACATTCACACCCCGCCAGTGCCCATGGATCCCTCATCAAAGCCTCAATCCCCTGCCTCTCCTTCTTTACTAACACCTTAACAACCTCGCAATCCAGGTAGCTATCCCATCTCCCTGCCACCCCTGCTTCCTCCATATGCCGCGCCTGTGCCCACGCCAGTAGGTTCTCGGTAGGAGCGGAGGGGTTCAGGAAACCGTTCGCCAGCGCCAGAAATTCCATATCATCCTGACCTGGCGCATAGCGTAAAGCATGTAGCGGCCAATTCTGCGAAGCATATCTCAACAACGAGTGATCATTCACCCTCCCCTCAAATTCCGCCTCATCCCTTGTGGGTCCCAACTCGAAATTTTCAAAAGACAGATATGTCAGACACCGTTTCGCAAGGAGTACATGTGTCTTTTCGAGGTCTATCCTGAACGGTGCAGCAACGGGACTGCTCGCAATTTGCGGGGATATCAGGTACTCTTTTACAGAAAAGTGCGCTAGCCCGACGGTTTTCCCGTCGTCGCTGAGACTGACTAGGCCGGCGCATATGTCTGTTATGTCCTCGGGGTCGTTGAGGAGGGTTGCTCGGTCGAGTGCGCAGGCCCCGGGTTCTATTGCTATGGCCTCGACCAGCTCTTCCAGTGTTAGTGGCCGGAAGGAGCATACGAGCCATTGCAGGACTCGCTGGGCGAGAATGGCATCTTCTGGGGGGATGTTTGCAAGTATGCGTTCATAGGTTTGGTCCATATCGCGGGAGAGGGTATGGAGGGTGGATTTTATGGCTTTGTTGGAGCGTTGGCGGGCGACGCGGTCTAGGGAGTGTTTGACCCAGCGGAACCTATAGTTTGCGCCCATCAGTGAGTTGCACGTATGATGCGACCGGAAGGAAATGGGGTAGGGAAATGTATCGCACATTCCGTCAGCGCCAATTGACAAGGCGTTCATGATCTCTGCTTTCATGTGCGGCGGAAGACGCCGAAGCTTCGGCTGGCGCTTTATCTCCTTTGTGATGAACCTCTTGATATCATCTTTGATATCCGCTGGTTTGATAGCTATACTCGGAGCTCCTGAGAATGCCCACTTGATATCTGTTTCCTGTCGACTGGTGATAAGAAGATTGACCTTCCCATTCGCCGGTTCGTGGAGTTTTGATAAACTATCAAGGATCTCTGAACGGTCCTGACACTCATCTAGTGCGTCGATTACTATAATGGTTTTAGGCCGGGCTGCTAAGAGATTAGTAAGGGCTAGTTTTAGATCGTCGAGATATGGTGGGCTGCCGTTGGCGTCGTCGTAAAGTTTTTCAACCTCAGGACAGACTTCTGCGTCGTGGTCCAGGAGTTGGGATATCAGGTTTCCGTAGAGGTCGCGGGATGTTTGCTTAGTGGATTCCTTAAAGTCAAAGTAGTAATATATTAATTCTGCGTCGATTTGTTTGATTTCGTCATAGATTTTGTCGATTATTATTGATCTATACTGGCGTTAGAAGTGTATAGAAGTGGCTTGTTTAAGCACTTACGAGAGGATGGTCTTTCCGGAGCCAGCTGGAAATCGCTAAAGTTAGCCTCCGAGTATTGACATGATACCGCAAGAACTCGAATAATTGGACCATGTGCCAGGTAGTCCAAAATTTCCTCCTCTGGAAAAGGCTCGACAAATACATCAAAAAACCTGCTCTCCGAGACGAACAAAGAGGAAAAAGTCAGACCTTACTGGGAGAGGCAACTCCCACGTTCTAGTATATGGTCCAACTATTCGAGTTCTTGGGGTAGTAGTGGTGGTGGTGAGGACGCACGAATCCCGTGAACCCAAAGCATTGAATTATCCTTCTGCAGCCACTCCTTGAAACCATCCCTCTCCGTCAACCATTCACCCGTCCCCGGATGCCTCAGCGTGCACGCCGTATCGTAGTTTCTCCGATGATCCGCTGGCGACAACCAATTCAGTGTCTTAAGAAACTTATCTCCTAGAATAACCACCCTCGCTATCAGAATGCACATGGGGAAAATTCTCCAGGATAGCAACCTTTCCTCTTCAAAACCGCCAGTCGCCTCTCCTCCTCCTGGTCCTTCTTCAACTCGAGTACATTCACCGATATAACCCGCGAAAGATGCCTAAAGCCATCCCCAAGTCAGTCTCACCACCCTTCATCCACCATCAGAAAGTAGGAGAGGGGAATTCGAAACGCACAATCCATCCGTAGACAACGCCAGTGAAAACGTGCTCTTGTATCCCTCAATCCTCCTAATCCAGTCCTTCGTCTCTTGCTCTTTCAGCGGCCACATCATCCTCTTCACAACCTTCTTCACCTTCCCGCCCGCCGGGTCCTGATACTTTTGTAAAAATAGCAGGAGTCTCTTCAACTGCGTAGCACACTCGTCGAGGTCGTTTTGCAGCGAGTTCCCGATCAGTGTTGGATGTGCTCCTGTGGCCGGGTTTTTGGTAGGGTCTAGTACCCCTTTTACCGCGTCGAGGATTGTGCTGAAGGATATTAACTCCGCTGCTAGGTCTCGGAGTTCTTTGGAACAGCCCGAGACACCGGCGCCGTAGGAGTAACCGAGAGATATTAGCTGCCCGGTCAGGGTGACAACGGTGATTACACTGGCAGTGATGGAGAGGGGGTCCATTTTGATGGGTCTTTTGTAAATGCGGTGGGGGGGCCGAAGTGGAGAGGATGTTCTCTATCGTCCGTTTTTTTTCTCTATCTGTCTGTCTGTCTGTCTGTCTGTTTGCCTGCCTGCCTGTGTGCCTGCCTGCCTGTCTTCATAGATTTCCGTTCAGTGAGTTGTATATATCTACCTGTCCTCTAAGGGCTGGTTCAAGTCCTGAGTGCTAGGGGACAGCTTTTTCATGGTAGGAAAAAAGGGAGTGTCGCTTCTATATGTCTTGTGCGGAGTTACGAGCCCCTGGGCGCCACGAAGTGTGTGAGGGAATAGAAGTGATCTACTGTATGGGAGGGGAGAATCGATTTGTGTCCGCCTTAGACGCGCTGTGTGGGAACCTCCTGCAGGCTGCCAGGCACTGCCACAGCTTCTTGTTGGTGGTATACATAATCTGAGACTGAGACAGCAAACAGCTTTCAGATACCGGTACCAGTAGGCAGTGTACCGTACTGTACTTGTGCGGATAGTAGGCATGAAGCATCCGAATCAAAAGTTTGTCGGGCAGGAAATTATCTGTGCATATCTGAACGCTCATAGAAGTACAGTGCCAAATTCAGGCTAAAGTGTTCGAGTATCTCATACCGGATTTTTGTAGCGGGTTTGGAAGTGGAGCAAGCTGTGGGGTCTTGTGGGGTCCTGTATATAGCGGCCTCTGGACTGAACCGGTTTTAAAGGTAGAATTCCCTCACTTACACCATCATAATTGACTCAGTCTCTCGTACACTCAGGAGAGGCTTTGTAGGAACTGTGGTACCGTGCGATCCAGCGATTTGAGATAGGCGCAGAACCGGATTCTTATCGCTCGGCCCAAATGCCGTACCGGTACCATCTCCCCGAATCCCAAAGTCCACATCCATCATGAACCCCAACCTCTATGACAACAACCACCTACAGTGATGGGCTCTTGAGTTTATAGAATAGGTTTGTATATGATCATACATCTGTGTTGATTTTTATATTTATTTTTTGAATCTATTGTGATGGAAGTTGATTATCTGCCGGTGTATTATGATAGGTTAGGCTGCGATAGAGAAGCTTTAGAGGTTTTCCCCTCTTTGCCACCCGATCATGGCGCGGTCCGACTCACTGCCTACAAATACCGGTAGTGGTGCCTGGGCCTTCCTCTCCGACAGCAAATGATAATAATAATAATAATAATAATAATAATAATAATCAAAAACCTGAACTCCCTCTTTGCTCAACCTTCACGCGGCAGAACACACGGCGGAGCTCGCATGGTTCAATGAAAAAGGTTAGATTCCGCAGCGGAACGGCCCGTCGAATTAGCCGCTCCCCTGTGGCGCTTAAATCCTCTAGGAACCTCATGAAACTTCCCAGCCCCAACGAACGCGGGACACACAGCCCATGGCGAGGCATTCTCTTCGGTGTGAGTGAGTAGGGTACCGCTACCATATGAATTACTTCGGAGGGGCTGTTTTTGCTCGGGCGGTGCCTGTGGGATGCAAGATGCGGTCATTTGACCATCTGACACCGCTTATGTTATGAAATGTTAAGATGGGTTTGACGGGGGATGTGCTTTTGGAGCCTTGCTGTATGTACCGTGGTGCTATTTTCCTACCTGATAGTACTGCTGCACTTGAGTACGGCCAGTCTATCAGAACCGGGGAGAGACAATCCTACTGTATGAGGCGCTTCTCTAATATCGTACAGAAAACAATAAAGTTCTGAACCGGACCTCAATCATATTTTCTTGACACCCCGAAAGCTTTGAGTCGTGTTCAGCCTCAAGTGCCGCCCACTACCGGTACGGTACGATACTCGTTCGAGCCTATCAATTCGTGCAAGCCGAGCCGGCTCAAATCTGGAGTCCTGCTCGCATCAAATAGGCTCGCGCCAAACCCTATTCTTATATGATATTATAACCTTGTTGGATTGCTTATGGGGCATGCGGTGCGGTTGTGTGGTTCGGTAGTCATGCGGATATGCAGTTGCACTGATATGCGGGTATGCAGGCGGGCAGATACGCGGCTAGGAGATACGGCTATAGGGCATATGGCTTTGTGGTGCACGACGACTAGGCACTTAGCGGTGGGTTGTTGTTCTCGCATCCTAACCGTTAGGCATAGGGTACTGGTTTCTGGCTTTGTTATACCCATTTCCTTTGGGCACTAAGTATCCGGTATTTGGTTTCATGACCTTTCTTTTATGCCTTTTGTCCTTAGACAGAGGAGGTTCTAGATTGGTTGTGATCGCTAGGGTTTAGGTTTTGTTAGCTTAGTGGCGGAGATGTATATCTCCTAGCCTCTCCTTAGCTAGCAGAGAGAGTAGCGAGCTAGTCTACCCTTCTCCCATACCAGTATTCCGCTGCGCTTAGAGCCTAAATCTATTGCGACTGCACTTTTGCCCTTCCTTCTTTCGTGCTTCTCAGGGTCCATCAAACCTCTCCTGCTGCGTCACACAGCGGCAATCATTTAAGACTCATCTTGCTATCTCCCAGAGGAATGATTTCGTGCGGCCGATCAACTTCAATAAATCCAATAAGGGCGGAGAAAAATCGGGATGGTCCTTGAAAGGGCTCAAGTCGCCCCCAAGGCAGAATTTTTGGGTAACGTTCCGTCACATGGTTCAACTACCAATGAAGCGCGTCCATGAAACATGACTCGGACTCATAGACTTCACATCGTACGAATCTAGCGAATTTACCGGTAGTCATAGGTTAGCTAAACCCATAGGCATCAGCGCGGAAGCAGATCGGTTTTTGTCGGTTTTTACTAGTATTGAAAATGCCTGCGCTTCATATTTTTTTTAGGGGGCTCTCGAGTCTATACTCTGGAGAAAAGAAATTGTAGGAAGAAGAGTGGCGTACCACCATACCTATCCAGTTTGTCGGGTTGACGTCGTCACCCCCGAGCAGGACTCTCACCACCCTCTCGTGCCCATCCTCAGCAGCAGAACAGAGTTGTGTTTGGCCATACTCATTTGGTGTGTCGGGATTGAGGTCGTTCCGTCCGAGTAGCATTTCCACTGCTCCCTTGGGCGCCCACGAATAGCAGCCTAACATGGTGGTGTTTGGCCGTGATTATCTGGTTTTCTGGGACTGAGGTCGCCCCGTCCGAGTAGTATTCCTATCACCCCCGTGTCCATCGAGAGGCAGCCCAGACGAGAGGTATACCGGTATTGCCTACACAGTCTTTTTGATTGACATCACAACCTTCACCCCAACCAAACTAGCCACGATCTCAACAATCACAAAGATGGAAGCACAATGTAGGCCACTGAACAGGAAGGACTTGTCAGAGCCAACAGCGGACAATGGTTCCAGTTCTTTCAAGAGGACTCTAGTGGATATGTGGTTCCTGTAGCCGTCAAATAGCCTCGGAGCAAGCAATTTCGCACAATCTGAAAGGTCCCTTTTGCGTGCACTCCCTAATATAGAGATGGATATTCGAGAAAGGGTGTATCTTGGAGATCGGAGAAAGAGCTGGTCGAAAGAGCTCTGACCTGCTGGGAATTTAGATAACTTAAGCAGGCTCTGCCATTGCCGGGTGAGCCGTATCAAAGAGCTCGGGATGAGCACGGAGGTACTCTTGCAGGATAGAGTGGATTATCCGGATCGTGGAAGTCCTTGACAATAGGCTAGTAGTATTCCCATTGAAGGAATATTACTGATGGAGGTTCGGTGACCCTGCTTCAACTGCTAACCGTGCCAAGGTTCCTGCGATTATATAACTGCGCCCAGTTTCAAATCTGGCAGCACGTCTCCTACGTGCTTGACAGCTCAATGCTAGATTCGGCTCAACTCCAGATTTTCCCTCCCATGGAATTCCGGTCCCTTCAAATTGGCTCAAAAACCTCTGGGTATGCCTAAAAAATTAATCAAATATTGAAAGAATGACTTCAAAAGCCTGTGAGAAGTTTGAGTTCAGGAACTCAAATATTATGACCATGGGGTAAAAAGGTCTGAAGGCACAAAATCCTGGAGTCGCGGAGTGCTGGAAACCGGCTGGGCTCAATTGGTAAGAAAAAAGGCTTTTCAACGCTGTAAAAATAAAAAAAATAAAAAAATAAAAACCCAGTTTCGGGAAGCCTAAGTGGCGCTTGGAAATCTAAATTATTTTTTAAAACATTTGAATAAGTTGTGAGGTCACAGTGTGAACTCAAAATTAAAATCTGGCGTTGAGCCGAACCTGGTGCTGAGGTGTCGGGATGTGCTGCAAGATTTGCAACTCCCCGCAGTTATGATACATAATCGGCAGGAACCTTGGCACGGTTACCGTAGGGCGTGGCACAATTCCTGGGCCTTCAACAGCCGCTCCGAGTGAGAAATCCACTTCAAAGCGGCCATTCCAAACCTCGATTTTTCCTCCCCGTCCCTTCATCCAATGCAGCGTTGTACCAAAAAAGTCGATTGCCCTGTGATTGTTTTATATATGTGGCGTGTTGTTTTCTTCAATGGTTTCGAAGTGCTTATAATTGCACTCGGTCTCCCCACCCTCGACTGGGAATGCGCTTTTTCGAACTGGGGGGCTATAAGATATAACCCCTCCTAACAAAAAAGATAAGCAATGTTACTTGAAGGCAGTTGGAAGCAAAGAAACTAATGAAATGATAGGAAAAGGAAGTAATGTAGCAGAAGAAGCAAATAAACAGGCACCAGTGCTCCGCTTCCCCTGCTTCTGAGCTACTATTTTTGCTTACTAAGACATTAAAACCCCCCCTTCAATCACCATTTTCAGAAACCCCGATTCAAATCCCTCACCTTGTAACCCCCCGGGTTCGATTATCAAAGGCCTTTACTCGGGTATGGACGTGGGTGATCGGACAGAGAGGATTAGAAATTGTATGGGGATACATACAATTTCTAATCCCTGTCTGTCCGATCATCAACGTCCATACCCTAGTACAACACTGCTGCTGAGGGCAGAGGGGCAATAATTACCCTTTCCCCTTCCATTGATCCCTTTTTTTTCTTTCTCCCTCGTCAACTCTTCAAATTGAGTATCTCTGGCGGAGTTTTAATCTCCGCACGATCACGATAGGCCCTCAATCAAGCCTAGTTATGAACAAAAAAGGAATAGGAAGATTGTGTGCACCGTGGTTTTCTGTCACGAGGGTTGACATAATCTTCCCATTCCTTTTTTGTTCATAACTAGGCTTGATTGGGGATGGAAGTCTTGGCGCGGAGATTAGAACCCTGTCCGGAAATACTCAATTTTACGAGTCAATGTTGTATTCTTCCTTTCAAGCCCTGGGGCTGCTCCTTTGGCATCCCTCGCGAGAATTGTTACTAACTGTTTGTCCCCTAACCTCCGCCACACCTAGGAGGTTTCCTTCCTTTCTCCTATTTATTTTTCCTTCGCCTCGAACCCCCATCACTCTCGGTTCTGGTGATATCGATCACGAGACAGTGCTCCAGTTGAATCCATAAGTCGCAGAGTTACGCCCGGCGCCATGGTTCACATAGCCCCCAAGCTAATGGCAGATCATAAGAAAAATGGAAAACCGACATTCTCTTTCGAATACTTTGTTCCAAAGACAGCTCAGGTTTGTATCTCCCGCGGCACGATGGCCCTCTTCCACTGGCTGGTTGCTGACATTTTTTCCTCCACAGGGTGTCCAAAATCTCTACGACCGTATGTCAATTCAATCGTGGCGCATCGTGCGGCCAGGTACTCAAGTACTCTTTTACAAACGGGTTGCTAATCGGCTAACAGGTATGGACCGCATGAACCAACTTGGACCTCAATTCATCGATATCACCTGGAATGCTGGTGGTCGTCTTTCTAATTTGACTTGTGAAATGGTCAATGTCGCACAATCGGTCTACGGAATCGAGACATGCATGCATCTTACCTGCACAGGAATGCCGAGGTCCAAGGTTGAATATGCCCTTAAGGAGGCTTATAAGGCTGGGTGCACAAATATTCTTGCCCTTCGTGGAGATCCTCCCCGAGAAAACGAGAAATGGGAGGCCGACCCTCACGGCTTCCACTACGCTAAGGATCTCGTAAAGTACATTAAAGCGAGTTATGGAGACCACTTTGACATTCATGTTGCTGGATACCCGGAGGGGTGCGACGATGGCACTGACCTAGAATTGCTCCTTGAGCACCTGAAGGAGAAGGTGGATGCTGGTGCCTCTAGTATTATCACCCAAATGTTCTACGACGTCGACATATTTTTGGACTGGGTCAAAAAATGTAGAGACATCGGTATCACTGTACCTATTATTCCCGGTCTCATGCCTATCCACACCTATGCTGCGTTCATGAGGAGAGCTACTTGGACAAAGTGCCACATCCCTGAAAAGTGGTTGCACCTGCTAGAGCCTGTTAAGAACGACGATGTCGCTGTGAGGGATATCGGGAGAGATTTGATGGTCGAGCTGTGCCAGAAGATCATTGATGCAGGGATACTGCACCTTCATTTGTGAGTGTCTTAACGCCGCCGAATAAATTTGCGCTCACTGGAATAATCATAGCTACACTATGAATCTTGCAACCGCTACCCGTATGTGCCTGGAGGGGCTTGGGCTTATTCCCTCGCTTGAGGAGCGCACTAAAGCTCTTCCCTTCCGCCCATCTCTCGGTCTTAACCGAAAGGAAGAGAATGTTCGTCCTATTTTTTGGAAGAACCGCCACATGTCTTATGTACAGCGCACCCAAGACTGGGACGAGTTTCCCAATGGCCGCTGGGGTGACTCGCGGTCACCGGCTTTCGGGGAGCTGGACACATATGGTATTGGGCTACGGGGCAGCAACGAAGCAAACATTAAGATCTACGGATATCCAAAGACAATTCGGGACCTTGGTGAGCTCATCAAGCAGTACCTCGCCGGAAACCTTCCGTCATTGCCTTGGTCTGAGGGGTACATCAACTCAGAGGCAGAAGGGATTAGGGACGAACTTTTGAAGCTGAATGGGCGTGGTTTCTTGACCATCAACTCCCAGCCTGCTGTTAACGGTGTGAAATCTACTCACCCTGTCCATGGCTGGGGTCCCAAAAATGGATATGTGTATCAGAAATCCTATCTTGAGCTTCTAGTATCCCCTGACCAGCTCACCGAACTCGTCACTCGTATTGAGAGGGACCCTGACCTGTCGTACCACGCTGTCGATAAGAACGGAACCCTCAAGACCAATTCCCATGAGGGCCCTAACGCCGTCACCTGGGGCGTATACCCCTGCAAGGAGATTATCCAACCGACCGTTGTCGAGACGATTAGTTTCCTAGCTTGGAAAGATGAAGCATTTAGGCTCGGTGACGATTGGGCCAAATGTTATGAGGCAGGCAGTGTAAGCAGGCACTTGATCCAGGATGTCATGGACACTTGGTTCTTGGTGAACATCGGTAGGTTTCTTATTCAATTTTTCAGGAGCTCGAGGCTAACGTGTAAAAGTCGACAACGATTTCCACCAGAGCGAGCGGATTTACAGGCTCTTTGACGGCATGGAGGTTCCTAACATGGATGAGAACCTCGCTAATGGCTTAGTCTCAGCTTAATATTCTCTCTTTATCTTCCTGTAGCCCCCTTTTTGGGAAAAAAATATTGGAGTTTTAGAAGCGGTTAAATGATCTCGGATTTAGATTACCGACTAAAATTTTCTTTCTCTTTTATTTCCTTTTCTTTTCCATCTTCCTTTCATGCACTACGGGGGACAAACTTCAACATGTTTGGCCGGTGCATGCATAAAAACGGATTTCAGGCGTTTTATGTGGTTTTCAAGCGGGTTGGGCGCCGATGGATGTTTGTTTCAACACGTTTGTAGGGCTGGGTTTAATTTTGTAACCTGTGCTGGCTCTCTTGCTTGTCAGTCTGTTGTAACGAGGTAGTGTTGCTGGAGGGTTATGTCGGGGCGTATTCCTGCTGAAGTTTGCGCTCTGTACCCTCGTGATATCTGCGACGGACAGCACCCTGTGAATATTTGATTTCAGATTCCTTTCCACTTATTATACCTTTGGCATACCGTAAGTACTCGAATACAAGAGTCGTGTGGTATGTCGTTGAAATTCCCCCTCTGAGATAGGGGTAGGAGAGTCAGCCCTCAGCTGAGGCAAAAAAAAAAAGAAAAATACACAGCGCCTTAATCCGAGAGGAAATTACAACGACATAGCACACCACTCTTGTTATTCGAGTATTTACGGGTATTGCGAACGATGCGAGTTGCGTTGATCGCTGTACTGCTCTCGCAACTGACTGCTACTTAGTCCTGCAGCTCTTACTGTAGCTTGGCTATCATATCATAACTATGTCAAGATCAAGCTATCACATCCATAACTTATCAGACAGGAATGACTACCGTACCGATGACAACTACCGTATTAGAGCGTCCTTCCATATTCGGGATGGTTGCCCGCAAGATGGTATGTCAGCCCGTAATGTGGCGGGTGGTGCAGCGAGTGACGCCGTGTGAACGGTGGCTGGTATTATACTTTCTTGTATGATATGACTACCGTAATCGGGCTTAATTTATTCCCCCACCTCTCTCCCTCTTCCTCAATCAACCTCAGTCATTCCATCAACAATGATAAAAAATAAAAATAAAAATAAAAAAAATCATGGATGAGAATGCAAGTTCTATTGAGTGGTATATATATATAACACTTGGCAGAAAAACGGAAGCCATGTACGTACCGGTACTGTAATTGATTGAAAAACGATATGTTAGTCATTTCGTTACGATACAAGCCCCCTCCCCTCCCCCTCCCCCCGAATTGATCAATTAGTCCTCCAAATTTACAACCATCCCATTTTTTTTTTCCCACCAAAAAGTACCCACCCTGCTCTAACTTATAGGCGTTTGCTTACCAACCAACCAACCAACCAACCAAACCACCTCCCAATTCAAAAACAAAAAAACACACATTGATAAATGCCAGCTATAGTGTGTATCTACTAGTATAGCAACAACCCCCGACCAAGGACAATGCACACCTCGAGAGCACACAAAAAAGGTTGATGCGATAAGATTTTTCATGGAAAGTTCCTTTATTTTTTTTCCAGCTCATATATATAAAAAGGGGGGAACACTTTTAGGAGTGTGAAATCGGAGGGTGGAGACACCAGGATCTCCCTTCCCACGCACAACTAGTTAGTTGTATCATACGAGCTACCCACACCACTAAACCCCAATAATAAAGCAGCTAAGAAGAATCCCGCGAGCACAGCACTCTAGAAATTACATATTATACACACACACACCCCAAACCACAAAGTGCCAAAACCCAAACATCCATATACACATCTCTGATTGCCGAACCGAACTTCTAAGGCTTGAAGCAGAACAAATGTCGTCCGCAACTATCTAGAACTACTAGGTCAGATTTCTGAGGGGGGACCCCACGTTACATCGCACGCTCCGTTATTCTCAGGCGGGCAGTTGCAGCGCGTGATAGTGGATGTCCCGTTGTTGCAATCCCCCCCCCAGAAACAGCATTATGAGTGATTAGCATATCTAGGCATAATTTGCTCCGCTCCGGTGGGTCCGTGGCAGGCGGGTGAGTTTTCATGAGCGAGTGATACAACATGATCGTAAAATGTGTGGGTGGGGCGGGGGCATCCGGACAGCCCGAGCATTGAAAACTAGCTACAAAAAGGCTTGTGGCACTAATAATTTGCCTGCCCAATAATATACTAGGCAGATAGTAAAATTTTGAAGCAAACAACTCCAGGCGGATACTGTAACATACTGAACTCCAGGACTAAAACACGAGACAGGAGGAAATAAAGCAAAGCTCCGCATGCCCAGGACCACGCAACTAGATAGCCGCACCTACGCCTTCCCCAGAAGCCCCAGTAGCCAGCTCTGCCTCCTCTTCGTAGCTGTCGCTTCCTCGAACACCGCCTTCTCCTCAGCTTCGTAATCCCCCCACTTCCACACTGCAAATCTCCCGTTGAAAAGCACCACCACGCCCTCCCATCCACCATCCACCCAAATTCTGTTCATGTGCCCCTGTGCACTCCTCCATGGCTCTTTCTTCCCCATGGACACATCCCAGTGCGCCTTCACCTCGCCCTGTATCCCGCCACTAACGCTCGCCTTCCTCCTATCTTCCAAAGCGGGGAGTGGTGCGTTAGGTCTTAGCATTTGCAGTCTACAGCGGTGCTCTTTCCTTCCGGTTATAGCCCCGCGAAGGGATTTTCCGCCCCGGAGGACGGAGATGGGGGAGAGGGCGAAGCGGTACCGTCGGGATTGGTCGCTGAAGATCAGCTCTGTGTTGTACTTGAGCTCTAGATGTGCGAACCGACGATCATCCTCGCGGAGGGCAGGTGTGTACCCCCGTGTGGTATGACGGTATGGGTTGCGCACGCAGTGGTCGCACCAGGGTTTTTCTTCGGCTTGGAGGGCTTCTGGGGGGTATGAGTAGGAGAAGCGGAGGTAGAGGTGCTGCGGATGGCCGTGTTGCGGACAGTAAAAGAGGAGTTCGCGGGTCGAGGTGTTGAGCTTTATCTTTGGGCAGGTGAGGCGGAGGGGGGCTTGCCAGGAGAGATTGATGGGGATTCGGCTCATTGGACGGAGGAAGGTTAGTGGTGGGTTGTATTTCGGTGGCTTCGGAGCATCGGCGGATGAAATGCTTTGGTTAGATGCTAAAGGGTCGATTGGAATGTTGAATTGGGGTTCCTGGATATTTGATAAAAGCTCTTCTGCTTCAAGGGATTCTAGCTGGTCGTTCCAGGAATAGCGGCTTTCCGTGTCGGGGGATTGTGGCTTCAGGTCCCAGCAGTAGAAGCAGAACTCTGAAGGGGGCTCACGGTAGCCCGAGATAGTATTATGATAGGAGGCGGTTGGCGCCGTATTGGCTAACATAAAGTACCTGTTATCCCCAATCCCAGCGGCATATTCGGCATTCCCACTAGCGACGGTATCATAGTAAAAGTCCGTCGTTTCCTTAAACCCTTCCCGAAGGTTGATCAAGTGGATTCGTTTCCGACTAGACATGGAAAATACCTGCAAAGTGGCTGATCGCGAGATACTAATAACCAGATAGTCCGTACTACAGAACATCTCCCGAATGTATAAATTCCCACCATCCGGCGGAGGTAGTAGGGCTGATAGCGGCAATTTCCAACGGAACTTGTTCGACTCATGAATGCCCATCACAGTAATATACTTGCTGTTCCTTCAAGTCAACAACTTATCACCTACAAAATACCAGGGGCGGGGAAAGGCCAGAGGGAACCTACTCCATAAAAGACCAAAAGGCAACAATCCCGGATCCATATCCCATCGCAACCCAATGATTCGAAGTATCTCTAAAAACGGTCTCAAGACGCTCCTCTGACTCCCCAGGCCTCTCAAACTGCGTGACAATAATAGACTTGCCAATAGGCTGCTGCCTTGCCGATTCCCTATTGACATTCGAAAAATCCAGATACCGCACGCATATCGTCTTCCCACCCGTCATAAGGTTCGAACTCCTCTCCAACCAGACCAGAAAGCCATCCGACAAGAACGGGCCCCCGTCTACAGCTCCATCCCTCTCCCCCTTGGCGTAACCCTTACAAGCCTCGTACATCTGCGGCGTTGCGGAGCGGAAATTGCCCTTACGGATGGCCAGGTCGGTCCGCAAAGCCCTGCGGAAGACGGCATAGGAGTAGAATGAATGACTAGCCTCGTAGTAGTGCGGTGGTGGGAGGAGTGCCCGTAGATGGACGTTGTAAAGGAGGAGTTGGTGATAGATTTTTGTCATTGGGTCGTGTAGCATTCTCTTCCATGTTTTTGAAACCTTTGTTTGTTGTTATGTTAATATTGGACATGATGGAATAAAATTGAAAGAGTGTGAATATAAAAAAAATAAAAAAAGGAGGAAGAAAGATATAAGTAAAAGACATACTGTTTGCCAATGAATCAGTCGGCGCATATCCGACATATCAGGAAGATATGATAAAACCTCAGCAACAAGATCCCCAGGCAGATTCCCAACGATATCGAACCCCATGTCATTTCTTTTCGACCGGATCTGCAAATCCATGATGGATCGATTGCAGACTAATTTTACGAGCAAACTCCAAAGCTTCCACCAAACAGCCTTCCCAATCTCCCAGGGAGAGTGAAAGAAGGGAACCCACTGGGGAAGTAAAGTGAAGCAAAGCAACAACAAATTTCCTTCCCCAAAAGAAACGAAAAAAGAGCGTCAGGACTTGTCGTGAAACCGATCTGTCAGTACGTGTGTGTGTGTGGGGGGGGGGGGAGGCAAGGTAATGCTAGACCAGACGTAGGTTCCGCCGGTTTATGTTGAGCTCTCTCCCTCTCCCTCTCTCTCTCCCTTTCTCCCTCTAGGGCTGCCGTTGATCCTGCTGCTGTTACCTACTCGAGCACCCCGTTGCCCTTTGCGGCTGACACTACCGTTATTAGTTGTAAGCGAAACAGGGTTTTCGAACACAAGTGACTGGTAGTGGTTGGACCCGGTACAAATAGGCCTAGCAGGCGTGCTGCGGGGTACAAAGATAATCACGGCAATTACCGTGATTGAGCTTGAGCGAAGTGAAGAGAAGAAGAGGAGAGGGGAGGAGAGAAAAAGGAGTGAAGGGGAAGGGGAAGAAGGGGTAAGGCAAAGGAGGGCTTTTTTTGTTTTTTTTTCTGTTGTTGCTATGATGTTAAGGTATTTGGTCGTCATATTTATTTTGTTTGAGAGGCGATCCAACATCGGGATGATCGTCACTCACTGGTGGGTGGGTATGGTAGTGGAAAAAGAAACACAGATATGCATATATTATTATATATATACATATACATATACGGGAGCTAAGTGAAGGAATTCGGAGACGGGAGGAAGGAATGTATGTATGGAATGGAGAGGGAGGAAACAATGATACTCTCATCACGGCCAAAGGACTATTTTTTTATTTTTTTTTGGCTACACTGGTTGGGGGGTATAATTAGCTTGAGGGAGTAACGCTCAGAGCCTCTCTGGCAGTAATGTTCAACACAAGAGGCTACTCGAGCACTGTGGTCCATCAAAAACTCTGCACCTCCCCTACTCGAGTAATGTATCCCCCCCACATTACCTCCCGCTGACATGATGCCCGCACCAGATATGATACAAGCAAGCTCCAATACCGTGCCAATTACCTTTCCATCCTTTCTTCCCCCAAGCTTCCTCCTCCCTCCAAACCCGTCTCAAGATCACGAGCAATCTCACTTCTTGACCCGTAAAACACCGAACAAAATCTCGTCGCCATCACCCAAATCCCCGCCCCGCTTCTCATGATCCTGCAACATCTTCCCCTGCACGTGTTGACAGCTGACACCTTCCTTTTCACACTCCCCCCCCCCCCCCATCATCCACCTCAACACACATGGATAATAGGGACTTTTGCCATTTGGACATCCAGAGTCAAATCCCAGCAATCTGGTTGGCCCAGAACCGCATTTACTCCATACCTGGAATCTTTTCTCTCCCTGTCTTTCTCTCTCTCCAATCATAATAACTTTAACAGAGTGAAGAACCTAATAAATAAATAAATAAATAAAACAAAATAACAAATAAATAACCGAATCTATCCTTAACCTACCACTTTATTGAAGTATACTAGTATCATACTATCCAAGAAAGCCACAAGCACCAATACAGCAAGCCCCAGAAAAACCGATACTGTAACGAGCTCTTGCCCCCGCCGCTGCCGATCCCATCTTACGGTTAGCGCGAGGAACCGGCTTTACTTCCCTTGCTTATCGTTTAGAAGGATTAGGCTACCATCCCATTCCCATCCTCCCTACCCAATACCTTAAGGTAGACACAGTTACGGTACCGTACGGTACCGGTGTCTACCCCCTTTCGTCTGTTCCCAGATTTTTCACACTTTTTATCACAAAAAGACCGAGATTTTACCATAATCTACCTATACCTAGGAAAAATTCAAAAAGGATAAATGGGGAAGGGAAGGGTCGCCGGCCGCTGTGGCCTAGCCAAGAGTTTCTTTTTGGGAGGATCTAAAACCGGTACATAAATCTACTACGGTGGTATGATATGATACTACGATATTAAGTTAGTAGGGGACCTTCAGGCTGCTTTTCCACTTAGTCTATGATATCTATCCCTCGCACTCTTCATGGAGGTATGTACTCGAGTACTGTATCCGAGTAGCTTGTACCATATGCATACCGGTATATACAGTGAGTATGATACCCCACGGGCATGACTTGACCCTGAACACAACCCTCCCCCTCCCCCTGCCCAAACAATTACCAAACGGACCCCCCCCCCCCACCATCGCCCTATGGTGCCGGGAGCCTGAAACCGACCATCACTTGACCACGTCCAACAATGGGCGCGTCCAAACAGCAGCTGAGCCTCCAGAGGAAAAAAAAACAACACAAAAATACTTAAAACCCGCTCCTCCTCCTTGGTTCTGCGAACTCTGTTTTTCGATAAAGCGAGTATGGCATTGGCTGGGGATGGTAGGAAGGGCATTTTGGAAAGAAGAAATGTGAACCCACAGAGAAACTTATGCCCGGCACTACTTTCCTGTATGTATGAGCTGTGAGTACTTGTACTCGTACTCGAGTATGTAGACCATTACTAGGCGGAAAAAGAAAAAGCAAAAGCAAAACAGGCGAGCCAGTCCTTGATGTCTGGCATCATCTAAACAATCCCTAATTCCACTACCGACCAATCCTTCAATAGTTTCGGCCCAAATTCCCAGAGTAAAGCAATTGCGCTAGAAAGAAAGAAAACAAGGAAAAAACAAAGAAAAACAGAAAAAAGAAAAACAGAGTATGAACGTTATTTGAAACCCTATATGCCAAAGCCGGAAATGCCATCACGCCAGCAATACACGAAACAAACGAAATCTGGTTGAAAAGGATAGAGGGAAAGGAAAGAAGAGAAGAAGAAAAAGTATTAAGAACGACCTAATATCACAACGCGCGCTTCCCTGGTGGGGAGAGAGGGACGGCGGCGGGTACGAGCAGGAATAAAGTGAAAATAGGAATAAACAGAATTCGACAAGGCAGCTGGAACTGGAATTGCCTTTTTTTTTTCGCTACAATAACTATTTCACAAATTTACCAATCGACTGCCCAGCCATTTTCCTTTAGGAATGTTTCACAGGCGGCCTTAAGAGCTAGATTCGGTCTCAAGTCTTTTTCAGTTAGCGGCTCTCTTGTGAGAGGGTCGGTGGGAGAACGCTTAAGGTGATCAAGCAATGTCACGCGGTCATAAGAATGGCCATGTTTAGTCTGCATCTGTGTTAATATCTTGGAAAAATGGGTGCGGGGGGAATTCGGGACGAACAATGACGGGGTCCAGCATAACACTGAAGGTAATGTTATCAATCAAGTAATCTGGAACCTCCCTCTTTCCACACCTCTCCGCCTCAGCCTTTCCAAACACATCCTCGAGAGTCTGGATCTTCTCCCGAGCAGTGCTCCTAACATCGTCAATCTTGTCTTGGGTCTGACTTCCGGAGTAATCCCTCCCACTCCCAACAGGGTCCCAGGTCGGGGAGCGAAGAATAAGATCAACCTCGCGCTCCGCATCGCGCTCAATTATCTGTGTCATCTGTTTCAACAAGTTGCATTCGCGAGCACGACGGCGCTCTTCCGAGAGTTCCCAGCGCTTCTTCTTGACTTCAAGACATGTCGTTGCGATAGTACCAACGCTAGGAGAGCGCTGTGCAATAGCTAGTTCGTATGCGCGAAGGGTAGATGATAGAGCTTCGTTTGGATAGCCGAGTTTGAGCTGCGCCTGTCCGAGGTATGAATATGCTTTCACTACATTATCCCGGTTTGTGAGATGAGAGGTTTCCACACACGGGGTCCATTCGAGAGTGGTCATACGTGATGATGGGACGAGATCAATAGCTTTTAAACAATCGTCTATGACCTGGTCGAACATGTCCATGCGCAATCTTACTAGCGCACGATTAGTGAAGAAAGCAGCATTCGTAGAGTCCTTTATAATTCTAAAACGTCCCAATAATTCAGTATCTATCGTCCATCGAATCCATTTCCAGCATCGAGAAAGAAAAAAACCTACCTCCCTTGGATGGGAGGGGAAAGAAGAGCTCACGCTTGAGTATAAAATTTCTCCGCACCAACATAATCGCCAGCGGCATAGCACCTATCACCTCCACGTTAATGAGAGCAAATAGGAGGTGGTGAAAGGGGCAACTCACGCGTTCCCCTGATTTTTCAGTTCTTCGGCCTTCATGGGCATCTACTCCGAGCGGAAAATCTTTGGCGGGTTCGAAACTCTTAGGCGTATCCAGAGACAAAAGGATCGAGACGAACGCCAATTTCCCCCGAGAGATGGAGGGGCGGGATGGCGTGCGGATAGTATATGTGAGGCAGGTAGATGTTGAGATTTCAGTGGGGCGCTTGTGAGTGAGGCTCAAAGGGCGAAAATCCGGGGAAGGCGCTGTCGGGAGGAAAGACGCAGGGACGGATGATCAAAGGAAGCTTGTGCTATGATATACTGTGGTCGTGGCACGATACCGTGTGGAAGAGAAAAGAGTGTTAAGGTTGAGGGTAGAAAACAAAAGAGCTGGAGGGTTGAGAGAAGAGAAGAGAGAAAGGAAGACACGCGGGAGGGAGCTGAGAACTTGAATACCGGTAGGTGCTGTAGACCCTCCCTACCCTTCGTGTCTGCTATTGCTAGAATGCAAATTTGGCGAGTGGGTTTGTAATATCGATGGAAACGCCTAGAGAAATTCAAACTAAGACCGAGGCAGTTTCGGTGTAGTGCTCGAGCATGATACTTGCATTGTACGGGAAATTCTCCTAAAAACCCCCAACGGCCTATCCACAAGCTAAAAGGGAATCAGATCAAACAAGAAACCAAATCAACATTACCTATGATACAATAGATCCGAAGCTCGGGTGAGAACTCGAGCAACGCATCCTGTTACCTCCGAGAAAATCAAAGAATTTGCCCGAAAGAACAAACCCGAACTAAAACCCTAGGATGGTGGGTGGGGGTGAAATACAAAAATATCCTATCGCGGCCCCTAATACCACAAGAGAGATCTCATCCAATCCTGCCGCACCTGCATGTGGCACATATTTGTATTCAGATATCACACTTCACCACAACACCGTCCTCAGCGCGAGAGAATAAGAGGTTGCACTGCATCCTTTTCCATCAATAGATTCCATCATCTCGCGAAATATCGTACCGTAGGGTGCTGTGTAAGAAAAGAGGTAAATACTACCTTTCGAAGCTACAAAGTAAAAATTGAAGGATTACGACTCAAGAAAAATACGAAGAAACGGGCCAAAGGTAATGAGTAGTATTCCGAAAGAAAAGAACAGACCCCTTCATCCCCAGAAGACATCTACTACCAGAACTTAGCCTGCAGAGAACACTAGGATCGGTGGAACAACCAAAGTCAATAAAAATCAGCATCGTTGACCTCAAAGTTTTTTTTCCACTTTTGTTTTTGAATCCCTCGGTCACCGCTGCCGATCAGTTTCATTCCAACTTATGCACCCTCCTCCCTGGATTTTCTATAGCTAGCCTATTAAAACAATTACAGTGTGGTTAGTTCAGGTCTATTCCAATTTCGATCGAAAATGATTTGATCATCTCCACCCTTGAGACATGATCTCAAAACTCCTCGCTTCTCTTGGACTTTATATTCCAAGCAGCAGCTCTGATCAGCCGCTACTCAAAGAATTAAAACTCCCGAGAAGAAATCCATAGAAAACAAAAACAGTATAAAGAACCATCATACCTCTTGTTCAACTTGCAAGCTCTCAATCAAGGGCGCCAGCTCAGAATAGATTTCGTAAGCCTTCTTGTGGAATTCCAACTGGGCCTGAATCAAGTCCGCAAGATTTCTCAAAGGTTCGGGAGTGTCAAGCACATTCTTCATGACGCCGACAGCCTCCTCTGTGCATCCTACGAATTCGTCCTCAGCGGTTTCCACCTCCACTCTCTGTTCTTCCGTCAAGCCCTCATCCTCGGCAACACCATCTTTGCGCCCGGGGCCACCGAGACCAGGAAACCCGATACCACCTCCACCTGTCTTCGCTCTAGACTTTGCGGCATCAAGAGAAAGACGTGCATTTTCAACGTTCTTGCGAGCCTTAGTAGCGAACATCAGGTTGGTGTTGAGAGTAGTGGTGAATGCAGAGTTAAACCTGGATACAATCTGAGCATCCTGTTGTAAACGAGCTTCGCCGACTTGCTCGCTGGCAAGAGCGTACTTCTCAAGAGCGGCAGCGAGGGGTTCAGCAGGATCGAGAGAATGGGCGGCAGCAAGCGAAGCGCGGCCGATAGCATGCGGGAATGTTTTCGGGGCGGTTTTGGTACCGGGCTTGGTCAAGATATTCTGAGCTTCGGCGGCGGTACTGGCGTTCCCGAGGAGCTGAACCTTCTCCAGTGTAGTGCGAGACAGGTCGACAATGGACTCACGCTACCACATGTCAGCACTGCCAAACGTTCTGCCGAACCAACTCCGACTCGCTATCGGAGGAGGGGTAAAAGACCTACCAGATTCGGTGGGTAATCATAAGACTACCAGTTCAAGTTCATGTACAGTTAGGACGCACAGTTCATCTACAATAAACTAGAGGGTCTTTGTAAGCTCACCTCATTACCATATTGTGCCCTAGTGAACTGTTAGTAAAAGATCTACCAGGCAGAGCTGAGAGGAATAACATACGTAACTGCCAGCATCTTCTGATGAACGCCTTTCAATGCATCGACACGTTTTTCAAGCTCGAGATAATCGGGAGGAAGCTGGGTCTTCAATAATGTTAGCTCTCCATGAACCAAATAGGCCCCAAAAGACGTCCCGGAAAACTGGTAAACAAAAATACAGAGGGGGACACGACATGAAATAAATGAGGGAATCATCCGGGTATCAAAGGGCAAGCGCAAATGATAAAAGCTAGATGAAGAACACCTTCGATTCAAGGTACCAGCATCGGAGCGAGCACCGAGAGGCGGAGAACCGATAAGCAGATTCGAAGACAAACAAATAAAAAATAGTCCATCCATCCTCCATAACCACTCAGAAAGCTTGGGGAAATACCTTTTCATCAGCTTGCCCAAGCTGCTCCCGCATAAACTGCTGGGTGCGGGTAGCGAATGGTGTGAAGCTGGACGAGATGTTTTTGCCGAAGCCTTGAATCTTGCTGAAATCCATACTACCTGTTGAAGACGATGATAGGATCGATGCGGAGTGAACTAAAATTCCAGTAGGTCCGGTTTGTTTTTCGTAGGAGGGGTTTATTGCTCAGCGGAACTGAAGACGAAATGAAGGGGGGGGAGGGGAGAGTTGCAGGTGGTGGAGTCGGCCGAGATTGGCTTAGGGTCAAAAACGGAGACGAGACACGAGCCTACGAACGGCTGTTGCGATGCTTGCTGTTGACTCGAGGTCCGACGCGGGGGTGCCCTCTGCCCTGTGAGTATTGGCCAATGAGTGGTATGCCACCTGCAGCACGAGTACCGTACAGCAGTACAAAGGGGCACGAGCTTGGCAACCGACTACCGCAGTGACCCGAATTACTCAGACTGGTCCCCTTGCTGCTGTTCCCTCCCTTTACTATTCACGGATGGTCACTCGAAGTTGGATGCCAGATGCCTGATGCTGATCGAACCCTCACCGGTGTCTAGAAAAGTGGATTTGGGAGGATACGAGAATGCCCTCCTATCGTTCAAATTCCTAATTGTTCAATCACTAGGGGCTCCTAATTATAACCGAAAGGAATGAATTTGTAGTTTCGCTGGGCGGTGTACAGTAATAATTCGGAGAGCAGAGCATCCCTGCGAGGCTGGGTGTTCAGGGAGAACATACGGTACCGTAAAAACTGAAATAGAAGATAAATGTGCTATGGGGTTGAATTAAACTCTGCTTCTAAAAAAGGGGTAATGTCTCGGGTAGAACGGTAATGACTCACAGAGATCATACGCTTTGGCCTTCAG
>Ga0307509_10001861_pt1 | contig 34870 bp, 48 predicted proteins | sample 10_EM_MG_FD_202245 | JGI IMG/M metagenome (GOLD analysis project Ga0307509, IMG submission 202245) | Populus trichocarpa ectomycorrhiza microbial communities from riparian zone in the Pacific Northwest, United States - 10_EM | ecosystem: Host-associated > Plants > Roots > Unclassified | place...
ACTGGGAAAAATACTAGAAAGCAATGATAATCAGGCTCACGAGATGTGATCTAAAAATGGACAGCAGAAAGATAAGATGAACCAGTCAGAAGAACTCTTTCTTGTTACAATTGTTACAATATATTCACCATCTATGCAGTCAAGCTACTTAGCTACATAAAAATATATAACTTGTTTGTTCGCATGTGGGCTCCGCCATACATAGCGTTTCCAACTTATGAGACAAGAATGCACCATTTTTCCAGTGAGCTTTTGAAGGAAGGACCAGAGAAGGATGCAGCAACGCCGAACCCATCAAGATGAAATTGTTGCAGAGTCAAATTTAGCTCTGAGATACATGTCAGAGGAGAAAAACCGAGTTCAAGTAAACGAGGACCCATAGTTTCATAGATCGTGATCCGTAGGGCACATCACATATATCGATGTCTGTCTAGGAGAGACTAACCCATAGTTCATCTTGAGAATTCCGAGCCACACCGGCATTGGGCAAGTTCTGCCAGTGGCTGCTTCCGGTGCTAAATCTAGGGTGTCCGGGTGTCCGGGTGTCATGCCACCTTGACCAGTGGCCGACAACACTGATGACCTTTACCACCTCCAAGCAGTACTAGCTCTACGTAGAGTTGTAATATAATGATGCAGTGGTAAGCTCAGAGAAGGGATCGGAGAGCTTGCTTTGTCACCCAGCCTGAGTCAATTAATCGAAAGTAAAACCCTCTATAAAAATCTTATCTTCCTCTTGCTCCCATACGATGCATGTTCGCTCGCCCGTATTCCTCACTTTGTCCCTTGTGCTGCCCATCGTCTATGCAGATCGTCAGCCACAACTCAATAGGCGCTCGCTCTGTCAGAGGGATGGACACCGCCACAACGCCCACAATCCTGCTCCCTTGCTCGTCCTTAACGAAACAGAGGTGACCATGTACCATGTACCAACACCCCCTTCGTATTACACTGTCGACTGGGAAGAAGAAGGCTATCAAAGCCGCTATCCTGGTCTCATGATTTTTCATGGAATCTTCATGTCTCTTGCTTTTTTTGTTGCCTTGCCTATCAGTGTGTCGCTTTCCTATTCTGTGCTTGTCCCTCGTCCTCATGGCCCCTTGTGGAAGGTATCTCTCTTCGTTCCATAAACCACGCTGCCCATTTTATGACAACTCTCGCATTTTACGGTTGTTGTGCCCTTGGATGTTTCACCAGTGGACTCTACCGCAAAATGACCCCAAATATGTGCGCCCTTTCTCCAACTCTTTCCAATGAACTCACCTATTTGACATATTCATAATATTAGGTATGAAGGTTAGATTTTGAGACATGTGAGGTTGCTAATTTTGAAACTGAATCCCTCTCAAACCAATCAGGTGCTGTGCACTCCAAGCAAGGATATATTGTCATCCTGTCCTCTATTTCTCTCTCAGCACTTGACATATTTACTACCATCCAACGAATTGTCAACTTCTACAGAGCACCCGAAAGGTCTTTCAAGTCGTTTTGGAGATATGTGGTTAAGAAGGGAGTTCACCTTGACGCTGGCCCTGAATATTCTGGAATTGTTACCGAAGAACCAGAGGAATATGAATTCAATCACGAATCAGTAGAGCTCCAGGAAGTTGGCCTCAATAGTGAGAGTCAAACAGAGCCGCGACGGGCCAACTTGAATGCTGTCCACTGGCACCACCGCAAGCGTTACTCTTTAGCTTCAGAAGGAACACTACTCAGCAGTTCTCCAAGGCATTCTCAAGATACCTTGCACAATGCGAAAGATCGGCGTATTCTAGCCCACAGCGGATGCCTACACCAACTCACCAAGGGCATATTTGCAGTGTTGGAGCGAGCTCTTGTGATGGCTGGTTTTGCACAACTTCTCCTAGGAATTGTCACATACTCTGGTGTGCCCAACCCTCACCTTTCATTTTATCGGTGCTTAAAAATCACTTCCAGGCGGTTGTCGGGCAAATTACCAAAACGGCTGTTTGGCCCACTTGATCAGTATGTCCGCTTGTTTGTGCTTGACGTGTCATAAGCCCACACAATTGTGCACAGAGGGAGGCATATTTTGGTGTTATGGTTTGCTGACATTTGCCCGGTTCCTTGGGTCATTTGGAGATCTCGGCTGGGCCTGGAATGTGACACCATCGGGAAATTTCTACACTGCTGAATTTACAGAGTCATTCATCATCTTCCTCTATGGTGCAACCAATACATGGATGGAAAGGTTTGGTGCCAATCCAGGAGATCCGTTCACAACCAAACAGATCCAGCATATCAGTATCGCCGTAAGAGCAATGCTGTTCATGGGAAAGTTTGCTTTTTTACCAATATTTTTCACCAGGTTATGTTTTGCTTTGCTGGACTCGTTGGAATGGGGATTGAATCAAAGAGGATTCGTAACTGGCTCGCCTTTTCCGCTTTTCCTTTATGCACGCATGCCGAAGACATGCCACAAGAGACAGTGGTCGAGCCGTCAAGCTATAGGGGAAGTTTCAATCCTTTCCCGGCCTTGGTAATAGGAGTGACAGGTGCAGCCATGGCTGCTCATGCGCAGACATACCTCTTTCAGGAATGTCAATCTAGTGAATTGAATTAAATTAAAACTTACTTTGTCAATTCCAACAGGTTGAAATCCATGCTTTATGGGGAAATTTACTTGTTGCCTTTTCAGTTTTGCGATGTCTAACCTATTTCTTCCTGTGGCTTGGCCCTCCTCAATCAATCCTCCCCTCGCGGCCTCCAACTGAGGCATTGGGCAGTTTCTTCCTAGCATGTGGTGGTCTTGTATTCATGTTCTCCACTGAAGAAGTCACGATTGCCGCCATGCGCAGAGGACGGGATGGTAAGCCATATTTTCCCCTTTATGTCGCATCTCTGAACCATATTCGGATATTTTAGATGTTATGATGTTCCTCAACGTTGCCGTTGCATTAACCTGTTTTGCATTTTGCTGGACGCTCTTTGTGGTCGGATTCAAAGGATGCGTGAAATCTCGAACGCAAGTTGTTGTGCCGTATCGGAGTACGGCATAAAGCCAACCTCTGTTTCCCCCACCATTGATTTACTCTCCGGCCCCAATTCTTAAGTACTGGCGAACGAAATGAATGGTCTGGGCCACTCTTTTTGTATACTTCTTACTTAATTTAGAAACAGCACCCTTGTATCTCATCCCTATGTTTTAAAAGTTCGAATAGAATACATCTGTTGACGATGATACTCCGGACTCTCCATCGACAACCCATGCAACAACGGATGCCTACGAACTTGGGATCAATCCTGTTTGCTTCCCGCTATAAAGATGACAGTAGTATTACATAGTCTCCTAGAGCGCCCATCCAGATCCAAAAGCCAGCCCAACCACACCCAACGAAGCCTTTCCAGCAACTTGGGCGGTTGTTGAAGTCCGTGCGATAGAGCACACGTACAAGCTGGACTGTCGCAAGACCCACACCCAGATAGAAGGCTTCACCCTGGGAATTCAGATACCCTGCATATGATATTAGCGATAACGTTGAGGCTGTGAGTCCGGTAAGGATGGGCCGGGATTTTTCTGCAAACAATAGCGCCGTTGAACGGATGCCAACTTGAATGTCATCCGCCTTATCCTTCAGGAAAACAAAACATGTTTAGTTCTAATTCATCGACGTTGCATACGAAGCAGAAGGAAAATACCGACTTGGTGGGCGTATATGCTATCGTAAACGAGGGTCCAACATACGCCCCCTGCGTAGAGAGGAAGGCAGACGTTCCACTCGACTGTGCCAGCCACTGCGGACCACCCTAACAGTGCACCCCAATTAAATGCAAGGCCTTGAGAAGGAAGGTAAATTCTCTGAGGCCCAACCCACCAAACAGACTGACCAAGAACCACTTGTGGCCAATTTGTTATCCGCTTCATCAAGGGGTAGATTGTCACTAGCGATAACGAAGATGCTCCAAGCCAAATGCTACGGAATAACCTCAATAAAAATCGAGATTTGCCATGGGAAACCTTACCTGTACCAGTTCAATTGCAGGAGAACGACTAAACTTGCCGTCAATTGTGCGCCTAGGAAAATCAAGGCCTGCTTTTGAGTAATATCGCCATTTGCAAGTGGCCTTTCCCTGGTGCGCTCTAATATCGTGTCGGTTTAGAAGTCAAACAAGTAACTAGAGACGCACCAACAGACTTGTCAAGATTTTTATCCCACATATCGTTGATTGTACAACCAGCTCCACGCATAAAGAGAGCACCTAACCCGAAGACACTAATATATGTTAGAGGAGCCGTGTAAGGCAACTGCAACGCGTAAGATCCCATCATTATTGACCATGCTAGTGGGGGTACAATATTTAAGTAAAAAGTGCGCAATTGTCCATGTAGGGTGTACCGACCGCAAGGATAGAAGAGAAGGAGGGTCCCTATTGGCTTGTCGACACGTGTCAAATAGAGATATGGTCGAGCTTTTGCAGGAAGGTGTTCCACCCATGAGCTTGGAACTTGGATTGTAGCCACTGCTGGGGTATCTTGCTTTGACTGATTATTAGAAATAGACCGTATTAGTATCTGTGTTTTCCATTGTTGCGTTCTAGTCAATCTGGCACTTATTGGAGAGGGCCGGAGAAATGGTCCGCATCGACATAGGAAGGGGCGAACAAACATGGTGGCGCGACGGCGGCGACGCACCAGTCATTGAGTATTTGGTCACGTGCGCGCAACAAAACATTCCAATGCTTATATAAGGGGGATACAGTTGGTACCACTGATATACTTATCACAAAAAGTCGTAATACAGTAGTCCGGAAGAGAAGTATCGACGCAACCACTACGACCAGTCTTTCGCGAGCTTGAAATACCATTCCCAATCTCAAATACAATGAGTCAACTGAACTTTTTGCATAACATGAAAGGGCTTACCTGCGTACACCTCACCGTCATCGTCAACGACGCGACTTCGTACGTGATATGTCCCAGAACGAGCGATCATTCCTGATGGCGATTCTTCTGGCTCAAAGTTCTTGGTATATGGCTGGCCATTGGGCGATGGGCCATACGATCCCAGCATTTGTTCCATTTTGTCCACTGGATAACATCAGTGCAAAGAAATGATGGACACGGTCGATGTTAACCTTTGACGCCCGCTCGCTTCACCAACTGGAGGTATCGAACACCCTGTGTCGCATGATTAGTACAAGAGGCGTGGAAAACAACATCACTTACAGAGATGATAGAGTGATTAACCTTGAAAGTGATGCGGACGCTTGAGGAAGTATTCAGCTGAATAATGCGAATTTGGCAGGAATGAATTCGCACTTGTACTCTACCCCTTCCTTGATGATGATGGGATTCTTCTTTGTGTCGGCAAGTCTGGCCGTGTCTTTCAGATCAAAGACAATCTGCTTCCCTGTGGGCAGAGTTGGGGAGGCGAGCTCAAGCGTAAGAACGGTCACCTATTATCAATCCAGAATTGAATGTGGATTTGTCGCGAGGTCAAAGCTGAATATATACTTTGGGCCCAGAGGCTTCACCCCCTGATGCACCAGGAACGATGCCCAATGAGGCCTTCCACCGAGCCAAACTTTCATCTTCAGCATCCAGCTTAGCGTATTCGTCGGCAGACTTAGCAGCGCCGGGCTTATAGCCTTGAATAAAGAATCAGGCACAATTCCAGCACGAAAGTTTTAGGGGACGGCACCTGGGGTGTTGGTAGGTTTGAGGTCATCCTGGTCGTCATTCTACGAAACGAATGGGTAGTGAGACGCGTCATTATGAACAAGGTTTTCGGTACTTACGGCAGACATGTTGAAATTGGACTGGTAGTGGGTGCTAGATGAACGCTTCAGTGAAGGTTATACGTGCCTTTCATCTCTAAGATCGATTTCGCACGGGGCAAATCGCGTTTTGCCGAGCCAACAACGCTCAGCTCATATTTAACATATAAAGATCAGAATATAATCATTCAAAGAGTGGAACCCTAACTACACGGCAGTATCAAATCAATGAACACAACGTCAAAGGTATATTATCCATAGAAAATTCCACCTTCTGTTTTGCCGATTTGCTGCTATTTCCGCAATAATAGTGCAGCTTGAGAAAGATAAGACAAATTCTACAACAGATAAAATATCGGGTCAATGGGAAGCCAAGATGCTCGTCAGCAGGTTGAACTTGAAGAAGGCTCTGGGTGCATCGCTTCTGCAAAGATATGAGGGAGATAAGTCCGACCATCGTTCCAGGGTCTGAGTCGATAGAAGTTAAAGTAAAAATGACGCGCACCTCCTTTGAACCAGCACTTTCCTTTGCTAAGGTGGAAGCATTTTGGGCCATTTGGGCATACATGCCCCCAACAACACTGATCGCCGTATGGGCATTGAACTCCTGGAAATACGCGGCAATTTATATCACAATGGGTCTCTTCTAAATATTTCGAAAGGCAAACCGTTTTTTAGCCAATTGCAAGGCGCTTTTTTGGCGTTGTTGGCAAGGGATACCAGTTGTTCAGGGGTGAGGGTATATTCGTGCGAATATTTGCAGATACCCGCCTGATTTAGTCGATGAGTGGTCAGTGTTTGGAAATCTTGAAGCCATCGTAAATCTCACCCCTTTGGAACATGTCATTAAATAGAATTCATTGCAAGGAGGGGGGTTCTCTGAAGAGGACATCGTTCAGTGAAAATAAAGCAAATCAAACGGAACATACGTTTGTGGAGTGGCTGGACGTTTGAACTGATGAACATAGAATCGAGAGTATTATATTAAACTATGACTTACCAAAGACAGGTCAATGGGACGCCCATGAGATCGGGCTGGAGACTGTGGGCTGATTAGTCCGCCATTTGATGTCACGGAACTGTAAGGTCCGGCGGTTGAGAGTGGGGCAAGCTTCTTTGGTGTTCGCGTAAGCTTTTCCGATAAAAAGAGACCCTCAACAGAAAGACGCGGCAAATGATATGGAGATATTTTTGATTGTTCCCCGTTTGCTTCCAAATTTTGAGCGGCGTCAAGGATGACAATTTTTCCGAGCATATGATCCTTTTCAAGGGCGCTTAAAATTGATATATACGTCATTGGATCGTACCCTGTAAAGTCAAGTAGTACGGGGCCAACTCTGGGATTTTTGTTAACCTCACCTCCAAAGAACAACCGCAATGTCTGGGGGAAAGCAGTGAAAACTTGGATATATTCTGTCCCAGGTGTTCAGCGAAGCCTGAAAGATCTGCGATATGTTTACCCTTTATTTTTGCCTCTAAGGCGTCTTTACTGAGTCCGACGTCGACGGTGGAAAATCTTGGAGAGGCTTGAGTAAATCCCTGTCAGTGTTAGGGGTTAGACTGAGGTCGTTAGTAGGGATAAGATGCTCTCACCGCTAAAAATGCTTGAAATTGTTCTTGGGTGCAAATATTGTGCAGAGAAAGGTCTTCAGATAGCTCGCTTTTATTAAAATAGACTGTAATCCAGAATGATAGTCTGCCATAGACATGTACTTCCTCGCTTGATAGTTGCCCAGCGATAGCCTGTGTGAGTTGCTGTGCTGCCGTCCTGCCTCCCTGGTAACCTTGACCGAGAAACTCGCGATTAAAAACGAGTTCATCCCCATTTATAATACACAAAATAAGTGCGTTTGGGTTCTACAGCGGCATTCGATTTGAATTTGCGTAGGCAAGGTGTTTGGAAACGACGCACCGCTTTGAAGCCATCCATGTTAGATATCTGGCGATTAAGCGCCGCAATTTGCACATTATGTGACTTCATTTCCCGTTCGGATGCCTCAAGGGCCACTGAATGGGCCTGCTTCCAGACCAGTAGCTCAAGCTCCAATTCAGCGACACGGCTTTCAAGGTCAGCGTTATGCCTGACTGTGGCGGAAGAGAGATCTATGAAGATAGAACCAATTATTGGTTCCCGAAAAATGGGACGAACGTACTGATAAGGCGGGTTAACGTCTCGTCCCTGTTTTTAGAGCGAATCAATACATATGAAGAGTGGTAACGATCCTTAGCACCGCGACTTTACCAAAGCTGTTGGTTTGGCTCGCCCACAGGTTGGGTCGCCATTAGAGGCAAGGTAAAGATAGTATGATGGGGTATTCAAGTGTGGAAGACGGGGATGAAAGGATTGGATGACAAGAGGCCTTTAAACCATGTTCGTCTTCCAAGCAAGATGAACACTGAAACTGTCTTCTCCGGGGTCTATGCCAGACAGGGAAGGGGTCCATTCAAAAATGGAAGTCCAAGGGCAATAGGATGGCGATAAAAATATTTATCCTTCTCTCACGAATTCTTCCAATGCCTAGCAGGTGTCGTCTTACGGCATCGAGAACTGAATGACAGCTTGACAGCTCTGCGTAGCCATCGAGTTTCCAGTCCAGATAGTATTTGGAAAGGACAGATCTGAAAAGAGCGCCTTGTTTCTCACACAAGTGTGGTAATTCAGAATATCGTCTATTCTCGACTTGTGTTCCAGGTAGTGGCCGAAACTCCACGGCCGTAATGCCACCGAGAACCTTCGCTACAGATATAAATATTTGGACCCCCAGATCAAAGCCTATTCCATCATAAACATCACAGCGCTGTGACTCATGCCTTATCGGCGGATTGTGCTTTGGGTTCCTTGTGCATATCAGCTGAAAATTCAAGATGTAAAGCAGACGCCAAATCAGCTGTCTTTCGAGTCCATAACTGGAATGGAAGAAATAACGACTAACCTCCAACAAATTTGCAGCGATTTTGTTTGAAAAAGTGGCATTTCGTTGTGGAAGGGCAATGGTGACCGTAACAACAATCATCGCCCCAATTGCATATCTCTCCTGGAATAAAATATCACCAAGTCATGCTTGTTTAGGAGAATGGTCTCCCTACCTTTGTTCTTCGTGGGGCAAGGGGACTTCTTAGCGTTGACACGAATCTCGCTGAAATGTTCCGCTTCCAAGATGTAGTCATGAGCGTACTTGCATTCAGGTCCATGCTTACACGTTGACAAATAGAAAAGGGTACACGGTGGAGGCTTGTCTAAAGTTGGGTGAGCACTTTGGAAAAAAGATATCCAGAATGCTACACACGCTTTGAGAGGGGCTGCCAAGAGAATACAGTCAGTTAGGAAAGAAAAAATTCCAAGTTACGGCACCCACAATGTTTGGATTCACTCGCCGGCTCCTGAAATTCGTGGGAGACGCACGATAGTTTAAATCATCGCTTCCATCACTGGATGAAGTGCTTCCGCTGGAGTCCAACTCTGGCGTGATCACTCGCTTCGGAACGCCCACCTGGACTGCGGATGAGTAGCTTGGTGGCGATTTTGGTTTCGGTGCAAGGACTTCCGGTTCAGCTGATGCAAAAGGCAAAACATCAAAACCTTCATGAATGAAAACGGAGGGTGTTCCGGTGGGAACAATCGTTTGTTCGACAAGCGCTGGAGATAAGTGAACAGGAAATGTGGGTGGTGGAAGGGGCATAGGGTGAGGGGGTTTGAATTGGGTAAAAGGTAGAACTACAAGCTTCTCTGGCATGAAGAGTTCGGGAATATGGAATGAAGGGAGGTCCAGGTCCTTGATCCCTGTTGCCATATCCGAATAGCCTTGCAAAAGAATCAACTTGTGTTTAAAACCAGCCGTTATCTGGGAGCGAATAGACGTGACGTATCCATTATCATGACAACCTACAGATATTATCGTTATATTAAGTATGGAGTTAATGTGGTCTTCGTCCGTACCTCCAAAAATTATTCTCTCGGTTTGCGGAAGTCTGATTTCATCTTCTAAAATTGCTAGAAATATCGAGTTACTAGGGGCTCGCAATGATTGAAGGGTGCAGCAGTGCTTACCTTTGATTTTGCCATCAGCTGCTTCTTTTATACTCCCGGCATCAACCATAATGAATCTACCTGCAGCTTGATTGAATCCCGCGATGAAGTCCTCGAATGTAGCCTTAGCGACCGGGTGTCCAGCATGACCAAACGTCTCCGCCAGTCCCCGCTTATTCAAAAAGACATAAACCCAGAGTTGATATTGGTTAACCCCAGCGGTCGATCCAAGGTGTTGGACAATAGACTCGGACAGCTTCTCTGCTGCTGTCTGCCCGCCTTGCTGACCCTGGGCTACGAGCTGAGGCTTGAAAATGGCGCCGTCGCCGTCCACAAGAGCGACGACGCGGTGTCCCTTAGGCAAAGTAATGGTCAGCCGCAAGACAAGACAAGACAGGACGGAATTCGGTGTTACCTTGAGCTGATTCTCCAACTCCTCTACATGCTTCTCGGCATCATGGTTGAGTTTCTCGAGACGTTTTCGTTCTAAACCAAGGTCAGCATAGGCGCGTTTATAGACTTCCAGCTCTGTCTCCAGCCGATGTATAGTCTCTCGGGAACCGGTATCATTATCAAGAATAGTGATAATCTCTCCTACGACGAATTAGCATATTGAAGTAGAAACGTAGAGAAGGAGTATACCGCGTAGTTGCTCGAAATAAGCGTTTCTACAATACGGCCAAAATAAATTGATTAGCGAGTGACAAAGGTGGATAGATCGATCGGACATACACACGATGCGATGGCTGGCATGTGTTCTGCTGGGGATCAAACATTACGAAAGTGAATTGGGCGCGTGAATCCGAAAATATTTGGCACAGTGGCAAATCTAGCACAGTTGGAGGTTTGCGAAACTCCTTTGAATCGCTGGACCTTATATGTAGTTCAAGTTGGTCGCTCCTGGATGAAAACTGATGGGAAGCACACCACAGAAGCATGTCGATCAAAATGGGCCATTGTTGGCCTGCAGTTCGTGATAAAAGACAGGTAAAACAGAACGGAGCTATTCCACGCTGCACAAGCATGTAACTGCTTGCACCCCACTCTTATCCAAACAGGGAGGTGAATCCATGATCGAGTTACGGATGCCACAGGTTTCTTGAAATCTGGAGAGCTAATGGTGGAGAGTTTACTGATATGTTAGTGGGTTCCTAGCCATGGGAACGTTTGGGCCATTCTTTGTCGAAATCGTGGATTACGCGGGAGTGCTGCACAGTACACGACCAGTTAACTAACCCATGCGTTGACCGCGCATTGATCATGCTCATTTTCCGTTAGGTGCATGTGGTGTGCCAGACCTAAACTCGAAATCGAGGAGTGGCGAGATCTATCGGGGCAATGGCCCGGGAAATGTCAAGGAGTTCAAGTGCAGCGTGACGCGTGACGTGACAGACGCGTCAAACGCGTCCATCCAAGCTGTTCTCCTTCTCTTCCCTGCGACACCCCCTTTCCTCTTCTTTTCTTTCCCAAATCGACCATATGTCTGAATTTCACTTATTATTGCAAGTTTCTCCAAAAAAGAAACGGTGTCCACCGGAGCTGGATGACGGGAACACATTCACTCCCAAGAAATTGAGGACTGCGTAAGAAATATTGCTACAGCTATCTTATCTATCTAGTAACCGTGTAACGCAGGCCACCGACACCCCCACCCTCTACCTCTCGAGAGTTCTCCACTCTTAATCAAAAATCATTACCGCCACACCTCGCACGCCTTTACAATGTTCAAATAGCCCTACAGCATGCTCTCTCCCATGCGCTTGCGACTTGTGCCATCTCACCCACTCCAGACCAGGGAATTGTCCGAAATGTCTTGAATAACATTTCGCTTACTACATATTCAGGCTTTACAACGTCCTTTGACACAGATGACCTCAAGCGCCTCTGCTGGTTGTGGGAATGGGATGGTCAACCCCTCGATACCAAGAAATCAAAGATCACATCCACCGAGGAAGAGGACAATCCATTCCTGGCTTCCTCCATATCGGGTGCACCACCTACGGATTGGACTCGAGGTGCTATGGGCGTCATTCTCAGCCCTGCAACACATTTTTCCAAGTTGGATAACAAAAGGGTTCCTGCCTATGGAATTGGCATTGAAGTTGAGATGGATATCGATAAAAACATGGGAGGTGGCATGGCAGCTGTCGCTCGGTGGACAGCCGGGGCAGACAAGCGGCGTTCAGACTTATTTGCCAAACTCCAGCTCTGGGCTGCGGTAAGTGATGTCTTGTGTTGTTATGCGCTCGATTTCTTACTCAAACATCCGAAGCTACATTCAGATATCTCTTCCACACCAAATATTCCCTTGGCTGATTTACCTGACCTTGCACCAAAGGTTTCTGCCTTAACGCGGACTCTTGCCGCCCAGTCGCCGTCCGCGATCTCACCCACGAAACTTCCAGCTGCAGTCCCTTCTCCTTCTCGCTCCCCAACTAAAAATGCCTCTGGCGACTTCGCTTTGCCATTTCCCACTCTGTTTCCTTCAGTTTCTCTTGCGAAGAAGAGCTCGATCTTGTTCCCTCAAACACCATCACGCCGCCAACGCCACGAAGTTCTGGCTTCGGGACCCCTACAAACACCTTCATCGAAACACTTATCTCCTTCCAAAAATACTTCTGCTCCCTCAACCCCAATTCATCAACGTGAAGCCGATAACACGCCTGTTCAAACACCATCGACATCTCGTCGTCAAGCCTTATATGAACGGATTCGTGTGCGATCCTTGTCAGCATCTCCCACAAAGACACCTCGGAATGAGATCACTGGTGCCAAAATGACCCGAGACCAAATGTTAAAGATGAGTCAAGATGAATTGAGGCGTCGATGCATTCTTGGACGTTTAAGTGGTGTTGCGGAAAGCATCTGGATGTTAGCCCTTGTCTTTAGTCCTTCTCAATTATTTAATAACATTATTGGCAATTATCACAGGCTCTTCTCGAAGCCTCCTACCTGCGGTTCATCCACACCCACTCGGAAACGCCGCGCGCTGCCCACTTCTGATGTCACTGCAGCCATCATCAAGTCTTCTCCTGTTCCAATTTCCGCTGCTGAAGCGAACGAATCTCTGGCAATGCTCATCAAACTGTGCCCGTTCTTCTTGAAACAGCTAAATTTCTCTGGCGAAGAATGGCTCGAGATGCCAGCTCCGGTTACAAACAGTAACAACCCACCTCTTGAAGATTCCCCTACCAAGGCTGAACAGAAGCTGCCCTCGAGCCCTGGGACATTAAGAGGGAAAACCGACAGCGCGCAAGAATTGGTGAATCGAAGCCCAAGGAGGGTGAAAAGGGAGATTGGGGGCTTGCGAGAGGTGAGGGAGATCATTCGCCGGGAGCTGGAACTCCAGGATTAATTTATGATGCTTGATATATGAAGCTTCCTCTCTTGTTATTACTACCCTTTTATGTCCTCGCATCTTGGTTTGTCAAATTTCTCTAATGCACATTTTAAAACCAACTCAAGGGCTGTGTATATATGCTGAGGTGGGCTACATTGGATAAAAGGTACAGCATCACAGGCCCTGCAGACCTGGAGCATGAAGTTAGGCCAGCTGATGATTAAAACCACTTTGTATATGAAGTCTGAGTGGCAACGTCTTTTGTCAAATAGAACTTGAAGTGTATTCTATTGAACATACAGTGTCTCTAGAGCTGGAGGCTTGCATGCAAGCTTAGCATCAGGTGTTGGCAAATGCAATGATTCTGAGGAAATTGGGTCTGATAAAAGTAGGTCAATTGGCAGGCGGAATTATCTAAGTGTTTAAAACATGGAACACGACACTTTTCCGAGCCTGATGGGTCCGTTATACATCAGCTTCAACTTGCGTGCATGAGCCCCTTGCTTCTTTTTCAAACGCAATACAATCAACCACGTTTCCAATCCTCCTGCTTTTCTCTGCAGCAAAAACGGTCAGGTGACTGTTCAGGATTTCGTCAATATCAGTTCCAAGGATATGCTGGCTCTTTTTCCCAACAGCTTCAACAAACGACCGAATAAGACCCATGTCCCCGCCTCCATGGCCTCCGCCCTCATTTACTGGATGATGGACTTTTGAAGTTCTTTTCCGGAAGTCGTTGACAGTGAAGGTGTTCGCGTTTCCGATGATTTCGCCGTGTGTGAAATGCATACGCGTTTCTCGTTCACAGATGGCTGAGGTGAAGGCAACCATGGTGAAGGACGCTGTAGCGCCGTTAGAAAATTCGATATTGACCACTTGGTTATCGCAGACATCATTGGCACTCTCGTATACGCAAAGGCCGTAGGGTCCGCTTTTTAGTGCTTCGGTCACATTTTCTATGTCAGGTAAACCGTCGACGATGGTCTCAACAGGCCATCTGGTATTTCCTTGCGAAACAGGATCCAAGTAAACTAGGAAGATGTTCATTATTTGGTTGAGATTGAATCGAACCATCTTACTCTTCTTTGCACTATATGGACATTCCTTTTCCATTGGACAATCTAAACAACGGACGACGTTGCCCGCAGCCTTGGGTTTGCTGGATTGTTGGAAATGCTTCAAGGACCCAAATGATGAAACTTTCGATGGCGTTGCTGGATTAAACCAATGGCAGATGAGGTCAATATCGCTAATTCGACAAGATCATTAATTTATTAGAATTGGATTATCGTCCACTTACTGGCAGCACTTGGTCATCAGCGAAAAGGAACTTGTGCCTTCACTTGACCAATTTCCGCGCACATAAGAATGAGCGAAGTGATAATAGCCAACCGGTTCGATCTGGACAAGATTCACTAATTCTCCAAGGGCACGGGAGCGAACAATTTTGGTAATCTCTTTAGTGTAAGGGGAGTAGCGCATAACTTGGGGCAGGGTTAGACTAGAATAAAGGGGCTGAGGGTTCCATACCATGCCCCATTCCGAATATATTCCCTGCACGCTTGATGGACATTTCCATCTTGATGCAGTCCTGTACATTGGTAGCCATGGGTTTCTCGCAGAGTATGTGATAGCCTTGCTTTGCAAATGCCGCGGTAACCTCTGCATGAAGATGATCTTGCACAGCGATTATCACAGCGTCCGCCAGACGCTTGCCTACAGTGCTTATGGTCTCAGCAGAGGCAGCTAGAAGGTCTTGCCAGGTGTCAAAAACCAGGGTGTTATCGACTTTGTGCAAGGCTGCAAAGTGCATCTGGGTCTTTGGACGCAACTCAGCGATGGTAATGATTTTGCAGAGATTGGGAAACCTGAGAGCATATTTGGAGTAGGCCTGCGGTTAATCATTTAGCGATCCTTTAGCATTTTAGTACATTTAACTCGCCTTGCCCCTTTGACCACAACCAACTACTGCTAAAGTGACGAAACGGTCAGGTCCTGGGCGAGTTGGATCAGTCGGTTCACATTCAAGGGGAACCTTTTGTTCCTTGTAAGGGCTCTCTTTGAGCCTCATCGACTTGCGCCAGAGATTTTTAGTACTATCGAGGAGCCCAGACATAAAAGAGAAGTATAGCTTGAGTTGTAATGCATAAATGGGTGAAGTCCGGACCGTACAACCGCCAGCGAATTTCGGTCATGGCGAGCTTTCAAATGTAATGCCCCGTATCTTGCCTCGTCTCCTCGTAAAGATACAACAACAACGACGCGGCCAGCCTGCATACCTCCCATATCCTCAGCCACCAAAGCGTAGAAAATCTCTGCACAATCCCCCCTTCTCTCGACCCTCATTTCGTCCCGAAGATCACCCTCGCTCTATTCTGCTTACCTCCCGGAACCCTGTTATAAATGCCAAAGACTATGTTCGGAACAAAACGCTGCCCCCTACTCTATGCCGTCCAGTTACTGTGGATGGTCAGATTGACCCTCCCAGACAAATGGCCGACGCAGAATTTGGTTGGTGGGCAAACCCATATTGTACGTCGCCCATTTCGTCTATGGATTGCAACTGTGTACCGACTATTCATTCAGTGAGAATGCTTGCATCTCCCTTACGAACTTGCGTTGCAACAAGACAGATCCTACCTACCGGTAAGATGCCCCAATATCAGCTTATTCTAGCAAGCTGACTTTTTTTTGCAGATTTTCTTGTTCGTTTGGTTGGAATGCACATTCCTGATTCTCGACTTCACCCCCATCCAACGGGCGTAGTTGTTCCTGATGGCCTTTTGAGCTCAAAGTACACCAATCGTCATCGGTCTGGTGGTGGGATGTATGTTCTCTGTTGGAGAGAAGCAGTGTCAGCCTTGAAGAAAAATACGAAATGCCTAAAATTTGCCATGCCTCCCCGCCTTGCTGACTACATCGCGCATCTGCTACGCTTGCGTGTAGTACAAGAGTTTGAGCTACTAGCCGAAAGGCTTGAATATGCTGTCAGAAGTGGCAAAAACCGAAGGGTGTCAGGCGCTATTCTTCGCAGATTGACCCGCGACGAATGGATTGCTGTGAAGTCCACGAAATCTGTCCCTTACGAAAATGGTGTTGCCATTCTCGTTGTCCCCCCTCTGAACAAGGACCCGACAACGAAAGAAAGACCTAGGGCTTCCCTTTCGGCTCTTCCTCCCATGGATGAACGACCTCTCGAGGCCTCCCTACCGATGTCTACTCTCCTCCCTGTATCCTCGCAGCTCGTGAATGCAAACCTCCCATCGAGTTTGCCTCTACTCCACATACCTCTTTATAATGGAATCACAGCCTTTCCGAGTCGCTCTCAACGATCCGCCCTGCACAGTATACTGCTTCGCATACTAAAAGCCGAACGGTTCATTAAATATCTCCATTATAAACCAGAAGGCTCGAAGTCATCTAAAGCGAGTCATGCGTTTTTACTTTGCTCCGACAAGGCCACCGCCCGCCGCGGAGACGCGTCTGGTATCGCCCGTGCTCTTTGGAGGTTGAAAATGTATCAAGGTTTAGGTTGGCAGGATGTGTAAGGACCAAATTAAATGTAATACAATGAATTTTCAAGTTAATCTTTCTTTACACCTCGACGGTCATTGGAGCTGCAATAGAAGTGAGCTTTGTTGCTGCCCCAAGAACGTCGTATCCTTCCCAGAATTTTGGGAGTTGATCACCAGGAACAAAGAGCCTCTCAACGTTGTCTTTCGTTATCACACACATCCGTATCACACCACCAGACGATCCATCTCGAGACATTGCAAGGGAGAGAGCTGAAATGAAATAGCATCGGTAAACGAAATGTCATGATTAGGAGAACTTACTATTCTTCACAAAGTTAACCGTCTCGTCGCGACCCCATCCTTCCTTGTATGTCGCATCGCAATATCCATAAACGTAAGTTGAACCAGATCCTACACATTTGTTTATTCTTGTGGTTGCCTTCGTGAAACGCAAAAAACGTACCTCCGATAGCCCAAGGCTGACGGAACAGGCCACCTCCAAGCGGGATGTTATAGACACTGGGTCCAATAACTTCGTCCCACCCTGCGACGATGATTCCAGCACTCAAAGCATCTTTGTTTTCATAGCACAGCTTCTGAAATAATGCCGCGGCGGTATGAACTGCTGGGGCTTTCCCTGACGATTGGCTAAAGCATGGATTGAAAGCGAGTTTCGAGCTATGGATCAACGGCTCATACCTGTACATTTGCAAATAATAGTGGACGATGTCTGCTACCGCTTGTGTGTCGGCAGCTGAGCCTGAACGACAACAATAAATGCGATCATGGACATGGGTAAGTTTGTCTGTGACGCGATTGGCCTTGAGAATGGAAGTGAGAATAAGTGTTGAATGTGTGAATGACCCATACAATGTAGCTGCCAGTTGTTGTACGACTGTCTGCGCCGATAACGACCCCTCCGTCAAACTGAACGGCCATAATTGAAGTCTTCCAGGAAAAGTCAGCACCAATAGACAATGCGGGAGACGGTCAAACATACGCCAAGGTTAACTTCGCCTGTTTTGAGGCGATTCATGTCGATGTGGTCCATAGAAGCTGGAAGAGGATGTTGCAAGATTGTGTAAGAGTGCAAAGCCGGTTAAGGAAATGATCAGAGCTGACGCGTCTCATACACGCGTCCCTAAGAGCTTTGTTTATCTCCTCCAACAAAAATGGCCTCACAACTCAAGACACTATACGAGGAGTTAGGACGCGCATTTTATTCCAAGCCAACAGATCTCAAGAAATGTTCTCTTTTGTTACCCAAACTCAAGGTTGAATGTTAGCCCGCACCCACAGTACTCAATACTCATTTCATCAATAGCTCGGATTGATTGAGGCTGGGCTTTTACTTCCTCAGAGCGACGTCAACCTCGGCGATCTTGTTGTTGCTCGTGCATAATCTTATTCCTGGTCTCTATTAACCTCCTGATATTGAAACACAATTTTCAGGTGACATCCTCGAAGTTGGTGCTTTTGTGAGCATTCGGACGCGAGATGTACCATCATTTGACAGGTATTTCTCGCAACTCCAAACTTTCTACGCGGACTATGGGCATGTATCCCTTTTTCTTCGCAGTATCCACTCTAATCTCCCTGTCCCATCTAGTGAATCACTTCCACCGTCGAAGCGTGAATACCCAATCCGTGGGCTCAATCTCATCCGACTGCTTACCCAAAACCGCATCGCCGATTTCCATACAACCCTCGAGAGTATTGATCCTGATATCATTAACGATAACCCATTCATCAGACATCCTGTGAATCTGGAAAGGTGGCTGATGGAAGGAAGCTATAGCAAAGTTTGGAATGCCAGAGAGGAGGCACCAGCGGAGGAATATAAATTTTTTGTGGATAGCTTGATGGGAACCATCAGGTATTTTTCATTCTTTTATTTCGTCTAAGTGTGATATTAATTCTGGCTCTAGAAATGAAATTGCCAGCTGTGAAGAGGCTGCATACGAGAGCCTCCCCCTCAAGGATGCAGCAACCCTCTTGTTCTTCACAAATCAGTCTGAGCTGCTGACATTCACTCAAAAGGTATTTAAATTTGTGGCGAGGGACTACCATTTATTAAATTCCTGCATGACATTCCAGCGTGGTTGGCAGGTCGATCTCTCTTCGTCCACTATCATATTCAAGCGAATGGGCGAGGAGAAAATGGAAATACCCAAACAACAGCTCATAGCTGCATCCCTAGCATATGTAAGAGAATTAGAACAGATCGTATAATCATTTTATGTAATGAGCTATTTCGTCAAATTTCATTACTTGTCAGTGGAAAGGGAACAAAAAAGATATATTACAGAGGACATATGATTATTCAAATGTCTCCAACGCAGCCTTAGCTTTGGCTTCTGCCTCGTCGAAAAGGTCTTTGGGTACGTGTACATGAAGGTTGTTGCTTTCTGGACCGATCCAGGACATCTCCAATTCAAATTCTTTCTCCTTTGCGTCGTCATGCACGAGGTAGATGCTTGTAGAGAAAGTGAATAACGAGACATCAATTTGCGGGAAATAGTCTTACATTCTGGCAGCTTCTATCACAGCCTCTCGTAATGAAAGTTCTGGTAGCTTGAGTTTCTCTAATTCCGTTTTGGCCAGTTGACGACCTTTGCCGACTGCAGCGCCGTTGTAGCCCTGGGTTTCTGTCATGACAACACCTCATGATAACGGGGGAATGACTCACAAAGAAAACACCACTGGGTTCAACAACGAACAAACCGGGGCCATCCTGATCTACAGTTCCCAAGATAGTGCTGATACCGAATGGTCGAACCGAAGAATACAGGGTGTAGGCCTGTACATAAAGCCCCAGACGATCTGCAACAGCCTTTACTTCAGGTAAGAAACATGCACACCCTGGACGAATCTTCGAGAGACGGACCTTCAACGGTGGGGGTGAATTATATGTTTCACGGTAATTCGCGGCCTCGTCTCGAGCTCGGTTCGAGAGATGCCTACCGTCGGCCAGAAGTCCTGCTGTAGCCTATCCAAGAATGGTTATGACTAAACTGATGGAAATTGAGAACGACGCACTAAGGCAATGTGTCGATCTATCGTTTGGATTCTCCGATTTGCCTCTGGAACCAAGAGTTTGGAATGCACAAGCTTCTCCACAGCCAATACGATGCCATCTTTGACTTTTAATCCAATTGCCGTTCTAAGCGAGGGTTAATAAGAATCCTGCTGGTTCTTAAGACAGAATATGAATGAGATTACACACCCCGAGTTTTCAACTGCTTTATTGGCGTACTCTACCTACCAGGGTTAATTGTCAGAACAAGATTCACCAGAGGGAGAAAATTATATATACTTGAAATATACGCCCATCTGGTGAGTATGTGCTGGCTGAAAGGTCATATCCTGTTCCGATAGAGGTCATGATTGTTTGAGGGGATGTGAAGGACGCGCAAGCTGATTGACGCGTCAGTCGAGCGTGGGAGCATCAGTCGCGTCACGTTCAAAATCTGGGCAAGTCACTTCGCGTCGCTCACTGGACAGACATGTCGGACACCGACGAATGGACAAAGCTGCTTCATGGTCACCCCATTTTCTCTCTTCCAAAGGAAATCGACAAACTGAATCCCTTGGAACTATCAACAAAAACTCTCCCACACTTCACAACGCCTGATCCCCAACGGGAGGCTCCTACTCCTTCAGGCCGCCGTCAGGTTATGATCTTAAAGGATGCAGACGTCATTGTTGCAGCAGGGAGGGAGGTACGAATGTCCTCATTTGGAGATCTCAAATTGAGTCGTAGTTTGCGAAAGGCATATAAAGTCAGCCTCAATTTGCGATCTAATGGAATACAGCTAAGCCGGGAATTTCTCTAGACATTGCACACGCCAAGTATTCAGTTTGAAATACGTCAGATTACCCTCAATCCCAGTGGAAAACTTCTCGCAGTAGCCGGAGATTTTCAAGTGGCTGTCGTCGTCCTTCCCCGCGCAGGTTACAATCGTCTTGTCCCAGACTCAATTGACTGCAAGTATGCATATTCGCTTTATACGATTGACCAGCTTTTTATTTCACCGTATAGGGCTGTTCAAATCGGCCAATTCTATCATGCGTCCACCGTTTCTGCCCCCATCGCCAAAATTGAATGGCATCCTTGGGGTGAGGCTGGGTCCACTTTGCTTGTCATGACTGTGGACGGAAAGTTGAGGTATGGCGTCTCTGCACCCAATAATTATTAATCTCATTCTTTTCACAGAGAGTACGATATCTCGGTTGACACTGAAGAGCCTCAGCAAACATTATGTTTTGTCGCGGAAAGAAAGACCAAGTCTTTCATGGCTGATGATGACTCAGAACGTGAGGTTGCCTCGTTTACCCTCGGAAAGGGCCAAGCAGATTGGGGGCCTCTTACCATATATGCGGTTATGAAATCAGGAGATCTTTACTCAATTTGTCCCTATATGCCTCAAAATGCGTATGTTTGCGATTCGACTCATTTCGCAGGTCTAACTATGTTATCAGATCCATACCATCGTCATACATTCACTCTTTGGAGTGCTTCATCTCAGCCAAACAAGAGTTTCTCTCACAGGAATTCTCATCCTCCTCTAAAAACTTGTCAACTATATACGATTACCAACACAAATACGTTACAGCTTTGGTCAAGCAGCTTCCAGCTGGGACAGTGTTTCCCGCGGAATCGAGATCGATTCTCATGCACCCTCCAACCACTATCAAACCCCCTCCTCTCCGGCAAGGTCCTTTCTTATTGCAGCCCTCCCCTAGGAATTTGGACGGGAGTGAATGTGGGGATGCTACAGATATTACATATCTCTCATTCGGTTCTGATAGGGATGGGACTGAAGATGATCCCATTGACGCTGAACATCTCGGCGTCATACTTGTTTCGTTTCAGGACGGGAAAGTAGACCTCTTTCTTGACCTTGAAAAGGTTGAGGCCAGATGGGAGACAAAACAAGTAAACCCTTTCCCCTCGTGTCCCATCATTTTACCTGAATCCTTTTTCCCCCAGAATCCTAGTAAAGATTTGCCCATGTTGGCTGTTTACGAGACCATCGACCTCGGCCTTGTTACAAATCTAACACAAATTTCAGCGGATGAAAATGGGGAACCTTTATTGGATCTGCTGCACGGAAATCATCCCGTTTTCCTCCTCGATCCTCTACATAATGATATGGTCTATATTTATCATGCCTTCGGGGTGCACGCTTTGGATATTAGCCCGGTGCTTCAGACATTGACCGTGTCACTGGAATGTGAGGACCAACCTTTGCTACAAAAAAGTCTCGAGAAGGCAGCAATGTCCAATGTCCAACCGATCCTCAGCACATTTTCTGTTGAACGAAAGTTCGTCATTTGTCTTTTCCTGCGCTACAGCTGGTTAAATTTATTTCTAGGTGCTCGAATCCCGTTATTGCAATTGCAATCCCAAACGACGTCTACCTAACTTACAGCATCTTTATCCTTACTTCCGTCATGAGGATGACCTCCTTCCCCTTAAACCTTAGGTCGGAACGCTTCCCATCTAAAGTGGTTGACGATAACGCAACTTCCCCGTCGGGCACCAAAACGCCATGGCTAATACCTGTAGATGGCATTCCTACTTATGTGTCGCTATTGGGCATGGAAGTCTACAAGCCACCTGCAATAGTCACGTCATCTTCTGGTCTCCCCAGCCAGCCGAAACTCTCAGTTCCCGGTTCCAAGGAGTTTCTCCTCACTCCTGACACTCTCCGCTTCATAGGAACGACCGTGGGCCAAATTACGACCCAGATTCGTGAACTGGAGATTGCTTATCAAGAAGCTATCGCTCGTGTTAAAATCCAGAACCAAGAACTTCAACGACAATCTGCGAAATGCAAAGAGATGGAGCATGTGGTCGAACGCCTCAAAGGGCCGGGAAGGGTAACCGATGAAGACAGGCTTTCCAAAATACAAGACGAGCAGAAAAATCTGCTTGCTAGGCTGGACCGCTTGCTCCAAGCCTTGATGAAGAAGGCGTCGCCTGAATTGAGTGAACTTGAAACAAAATGGTTCGAAGAGCTGAAGAGGATGAAAATTGATGTACTTGGAAATGGAAAGTACGATGAAGACTCGCTGGTTGCGCGAACACATCTGGTGCGTTGTACCAACTTATACTTTCCTATTCGCCTGTTTAATGTGTGATTTTGTCTCTTAGCTTGAAAAGGAATATGCTCGTCTCTTGCCTCCACTTAAGAACCTGGTCAAGAAAGAGAAAGAAAGGGGCAAGAAGCACGAGGAAAACTCTCAAAACTTAGGCTTCTCACAAGCCTTCGAGTACGGCGAACGTTCCAACGTCGAGTGCGCACTTCTCTTTTCCTAATTTTGGAATTAGTTGACACAATTTTCTAGTCGAACGCGAATACAAGAGGTCGAGAAGCAGATAAGAAGGCTCGCTACACGACTCGAGGTGCCGTTAGGACACCCACCGGCTTCGCAATGACCAATTGATCGATTATAATACTTCCCAACCATCATTTTTTGTTCACACACAATCTGAAACGTGTCTTTCCGTTCATTGATGACTTTGTACACTAGCACCCTTGTATTTTTGTAGCTCTTTTGTCTGTTAACCTTATTTTTGAACTCCACAAGCCTTTTTGCTAGTTTCCAAATAACCACTGCCTTTTGAATCAAGACATACATCGTAGCGTATACGTTTCATCCCAGGAACGGTGATATCGGCCCAAATGCTATTTCACAAGTGCCTTCGATTTTATTAGTTTTTTTGACTTTTTCTTTGCTCAGTTACCGTGAACTTGACAAATTGGGGACCTCGTCAATATGATGTGTGGTTACACTAGCTACGTGTATATCGCAATTTCAGAAGCAAAAAGACTTGAGTGCTGGTCAATGCCCCAGGGCAGACCGCCCCAGTTCCGCAGAATATAATTACACGCAAATTTTCCAAAATCAAAACGCCCACACTCGTTTTCATGTCCCCTTGGGAACCTGAATGGAATGCCATACAGAACGGACGAAATTTGGCATCCATGGCGCTTGTCGAGTAAATATTTCGAATGCCCATTCGCCTAGACAACTCACTATAATGACTAATATATTCATAAAAGTGCTATGCTACGGATGTGCAATGGTCGGCCTTTGTGGACAGGGACGAAGTAATCTTTGAAAGCGCGAAAATCGTCAACGCTACCGTAAGAAAAGTGAGCAAAATTCTTTGGCAAACTTTCAATGACATACTCTGTGTCCACTATTTCCATACTTAATTTGCGAAATACGCAGGCAAACAAGATGTATAGTTCAGCCCAGGCGATGCTCGAGGAACGTTCAGGAAAAAGGGTCCAAATAGAAGGATTCAAAGTACCCACTTCATTCCTAAACACATTCGCGGCCCTGACGAAAAAGGTAAAAGGTAACGGCCGAGCATTTGAGCAGAAGGTTGTAACCATCGTTCGGGGAAGAATCTCTCAGGATCTGGAAATAAGGCTGAATTCAAGTGAACCGAAGTGACGCTCATCCCAACGATGGTCTGCAAAGTTTTAATTGGAGTTATGCAGTAAAGTAAGTAGTGGCACTACCTTGGCTGGAATATAAAATCCACCAATGGTCGTCCCAGCAGCGCCCACAATTCGAGGAAGCGGAGTCACGATTCCATGGGAAAGACGCAGAGACTCTTTGATTACGGCGGTCTGGAGGCGAGGCAAATCAGGATTTATCAAAAAGGAATGGAGGGTCTTACAAGATAAGGAAGATTTTGCAAAACTGTCAGGCTAATGGTGCTGTCTTTGTCCTGCCAAGCTGATCGAAGCTCTTCGACAAGCCTTGACCGAACGGCTTCGTCATTAAGGATGAAGAAAGTTCCCACTGTGCATGTATTGCCAACAGTATCACTGCCTGCTTGAAGTAGAGATAGTGACTCATCAACAAGGCATTGACTAAATGAAGGATCTTGACGCGAGGTTTCCATTAGGCGAGGCAAAATAGTGAAATCGGGTTTCTCAGGATGAATGGTGGGATGGCGGACAGACTCTTTGGAGATACGACGTAGCCCAGCTTCAGCATAGGCCCGAATATGGAGGAACGCGTTGAATTGACGGTGCAATGAATTTCCAAGCCATCCAGGGATGATGGACAACACACGAGGCGCCCAAGGAAATGCCTTGATAACCCATAGAAGGGGCAATGCAACCTGTATATCCATTAGGAGTGGATCGGAGAAGGTGGGATGATTGAGGGTGTCAAGACAATGCCCAAACATGTAGAAAGTGATAATGTCAAGAGCGGCACTCCTGAATGCCAGAAACATGTTGGTAGGGGCAATGCCTTTTCTGTGTAGTTTGGAAACGAGTAAATTTGCCTACATTAGACTTAAGCGTTGAAGGAAATTCTTAGATATTTGAAACGATATACCTTCCTTTGGATCACTTCTTCTAATAAAAGCACGGCGCGCCTCGAGAAGAAAGTGTTCATGACCGCGCGTCTAACCCTGGAAACGTGTGGATCAATGGCGCCAAAGGCAGAGCCGTTCGCGGCAAAACATTTGTAAAAATTGGGGTCCTTGGTCAAGTGTGACCCCACTGCGTAGATATCCGCATATGCATGATGATCGTTAAAATGTAGCTGGCGTTTGAGGAGAGGCATTTCAGAAATCAAAAAATACCAAGGCGACACCATACTGACTTCGTTTGGACCAATCCTAATAACCGGACCTGTGACAAAGTTGAATAGTTCCAGTTAATTCCACGTCAATAAAGGGAAGGAAGGACAGACCATATAAAACATGTAACTGATGGATCTTTCCAAGGAGCTCGCCCCCTCTGATAACTTCGAAGTACATTTTGTAAGATGTGGTCGCCGCGGCAAGTCGAGGCCCCGGGAATGCGGATAGGGGATGGAAGAAAAGCCTTCGGATGATAATAAGCATGTTGCAGAGGTTAACGATAAAAATGAGCAGTAATGTCACTTGAAAAGGGTGGGGGGGCAAGAAATTTATGCAGATATCCATTGTGTTATAAGTTGATGAACCTTGAGTTGAGTTTGACCCCACACGCTATGGAAGTTATATAGTGGCGGGATGATAAATAACTCGCCTGACAGGTTGACAGTTTAGAGGCCTGCAGAGGGACAAATCATCATGCCGCTCTGGTTCATGATCAGGGCGTCCAGCATCGGGAACGGAGGTATTTCGCCGAGCGGTTAATAATGGAGATGGGTTCTCGGTTCGCTGTGGCAGACCCCAATCAGATCCAACTCGAATCTCCATACAATTGCCGGAAAGAACATGATTCGAAGTGCATACCAACGATAGCACGCGGCGGTGGCGCCTTGGCTAATGCAGCATTCTATCTGACAGCCCCGTCCGCGGGACCCGTTGGGAACAGGGCAGCGAGTCCGATGCGAAAACCTTTGGGTGGAAATGCAAGGATTGCTGAGGGATGTTGGTGGCCGTTGGGGTCTGGAAAGCGTTTCACTTGCCTGGAGCCAGAGGGATGTAAGTCAAATTGAATTGCCCAGACGACGCGTCATAGTTAGATACTTACACGAGGATGTCATAGATAGTCAAGAGCTTGAGAATGCTAGGAAGTTTGACCGGGTAAATTGACTCCTCACATTCACTTGTGCAAAAACTTAGAAGGCTCCCTTTTGGCTGATCAGCGGTCTTCTCAACAGCTTTCCACTGTTCGGATTGTTGAAGGCAAGGAGATCAGGTACAGACTTCTGGCAACAAAACCAGACGGCCGCGGAGGACAACGAGAGAAGTGCCAATCTCGGAGACTGAGGCAGCGGATTTGAGATATGGTGCGAGTTCATCACTAAATGATGTTTAACCATTCCGAAGAGGTGTGTTGTGAAGGCCTTCCTGAAACCAATCGACCTTGTTCAAACACCGTTGTAATTATTAAACTGTTAAGCGTATTTCCAAGAACTCCAGAACGCATTGACACCCAGATTTTCAAGAAATTTATAACTGCGTCATAATCAAGTCGAAAAGAAAATCAGGAGCATAAAACTGTCAATGGTGCAACATCATTACACAGCCATATGTCACCAAGTTTCAGTCCACAGGGTCGGCGTACAAGTGTGAAAGGACGGGTGTCTTCCTCAGAGGAAAGTGACCATGCATCTCAACGATGTATATTAGACTGTTCTTCCAAACTCCCTTTCCCTGCTCCATTACGCAGGCGTTCTGTCGCACTACTTTCCCTCGCGCCAGCCCTGCCCTCGTCTTGCCGCCCATCATACCAACTCATTGTTCTGCGTCTTCCCGAAGGTTCTGGCGAACGAGCCCTCTCGACATCGGTATTCCCGTCCCGGCTTCGCAGAGGAATCTCCCGAGGAGGAGTGTGGACGAACAGCAAATGCTAAATGATAGTTGATGAACAGTGACCACGAGAGATAGGAAGTTCGGATCGTACCTGGGCGGGTGAAATACCCATCACAGCTACCCCACCTCTCTTGTGCCTCACGCTTGGGGTGTCAGTGGGACCCGTAACGCCGCTGGGCAGGACGAGGGCGCCTCGCTTTCGGTTCCCAATAGGACCCAAACCGAAAGGTGTACCATCATGGGTCGCCTGTGAGGCATTAGACCTCGTATCCGTTGCTTCTGAGCCCCCAACATCGTCTTCCGTGCCCAAGATCCTAGGATCCACGGGCGTCCAGGCAATTGTAAAGACACCTACGAATGTAGCAGCACAGCCGTACAGGAATGTGACAATTTCGTGAAACTTTGCTTTCTGGAAATCACCGTACAAAATGGCAGAGCCAATGATAGCTGATAAAGTGAACAGCACAAATTGTACAGGTATCACGACCTGAATGATAAAATCATGTTGGGGAAGGTTGTTTGACAGCTCGCTTTTGATGACCTCACCTTGCTATCAAATCGCATGAGAGCTCGATTGAGGTATCGAATTTGACCCACACCAGTAAGAACGAGCACCTAAGAAAAGTTAGTGATATAACAAGATGCGCAACAACGGATGTACCGCAATCAAGGGATAGGTAATCCAATTAGTAAAGATTTCGATCCACTGTAAAGTGAGCAAGGTCGAGAGTGCTTTCGTCGAAAGAACCGTGAATCCACCTAACCAGCTATCATGAGAACATTATTGACCATGGGCAGAAATGACGAACCGAAAAGTGCACAAAGCCCAATGTCAACGAAGACCCAGGTCTTCCCGATCGTTCCTTCTGACAATGTTGCCAAAACGATAGCGCCTCCTACATATATGCAAGAATAGATGATGAATGAAGTTTTGGACATTGCCTGAAGAAGTCCGTCGGGATCCAACCGAGTATCCGATGCATTTGAAGCCAGGACAACAGTTACTGCGCCAATTATAGCGATAGCGACACCTAAAAGGTCTCGCTGGGAAAAGTTTATTATCAAGGCATTGTCGAGGCCAAAAAAATCTAGTTTACCTTGTGAAAATGTTCGCCAAGCAAAAGAGGAGCGAAGAAGCAGTTTGCCATGAGAGCGAACTAGAGTTAGTCGGGGTTAGGGGTTTGAGATGGGGTGTGAAGGCTCGGGACGTACAGTACCGAGAGGGGCTACCACCGAGGCTGGTGCAAAAGCGTATGAAATAAAGTTTCCCATCTCTCCAACGTTCATAAGCAAGAACCCCATCCACCTAATACACAGAGTTAGTTTCATCTGTAATCAGGCCTGCCTAGAAACTACTATACCATAATTTAGACTTCAAATATTCCCCTTCACTCTCTTCGACAGCGCCATCCTGTGCATTCTGGAGTTTAGTCCTAGAAGGGAATCCATGCAATGCCGCGTCTTCAGTCATGATGTCAACTGGGAGCATGAACTTGCCCCGTGTCGTCCTGCTACGAACGCGTGATGGACTGAAGCGTAAGAGAAACGAACGATGTGGACTCCGCGGTTGTTCTGCAGAGGTTCCCAAGGATTCAGTTCCATAATCCCGGACCATGGGATCTGGGAACGCAGTGAGTGATTGTAACTCAGCATTAGCAACTGATGAAGTGGCGGAAAATACGTCTTCTATTTCTTCATTCCTTTCAGGTTGGACGTGATCTTCATCTTCATCTCTTTCATCAAGAGTTAACCCACCTGGAGGTCTGAGCTTTAGCGGTTTCGTAAATGATGTCTTTTGAGTTGCGCACTTTGGTGTTGATTACAGGCTCTTTTCATATTCTCCACTCGTTTGTGGGCGAGTTTCTGCAAGTTCAAGGCCAGAGAAATAAGTATGTTGCCAGTTACTGCAACTAGTATACCGATAAGAGTTCTTGTCGTCAGCTGCGGGAGGTCATCGAAGCCGCGCAAGGTATGAGGCAAGCCTGTGCTTTCCTGTGCCAGGTTCTGCAGACAATGCCGCACCCTGATGCCGCTTTCCAGGAAGTTGGGCATCGTGGGGCTGGATGGTCACTTCAAAAAGTAAAGAGTGGAAAGAAAGTCAGCATGTAGTCAGTCCAGAAGCCTGAGCTTTGACGCTTGAAAGAAAGCGGAAATGTACTTATGATTTATCCAATCTGTGGCCGGCCCGCATCTGTTCGATCGTGTCACAGCTCCGTTGTCGCACCACGACGCAGCACGCTAAAGCGTTAAACCTTTCACCAGCCCAACGCGATGCGTCCAGTACACGCTCAGCATGCTCTTCCAGCATTTCCTGTGTACTCATCTGCATTTTTATCTTCGACTCAGCTGGTATTGGGCGGTGGTGGAGGTGCTTCACGAAGCGGGATCAAAAACAAACTCGTACGTGCTCATACAATCTCTTGCAACTCAACTCATTCGAATCGTAGCGACTATACGAGGTCAATGACGAACGATCTATTGAGCTGAGACATGAATATGAGCTGGACATGGGGGAAGATGCTCCCATGAGTATGGCAGGTCACATCGAGGTAATGATTGGTTCGCATCTAGCATACAATACTGAACCCGAATAGAGCGGCACTATCGCCTGTGGTATCAATAGCGTTGAAGAAAAGCTTGTGAAGGGAGAGAACGAGAACTGTCGCACATTCACTGTTTCAAATTCAAAGTGAGTTTGCTCTTTCTTGACGAAGATGTGTGGTTGATTGGACATGAAAGAATCCGGCTTTTGAGTACAAAAAATACTCTGCCTGCTGGTGACGCGGATCTCTACCAGGTACGTTGCTTTCCTGCTTGACTTTAGAGTTGCTCTGACGTAGCATAGAAAGTCACGGTGCTCTCGCCAGATGGCACCATGCTAGCAGTTGCTGGCTCACATGACGTCCGTCACAATTCCTTCATTCTTTGCGATGAACTAATTCTGTGTACCAACTCTAGCTGGCCTTGCTCTCGTATCCGACTTTAATTCCCATTGCGGAAACGATCCATACGCAGAAAGAGATCTATGACGCGTCATTTTCAGGAACCTCAGTTAGTTCAATAATCTGTTTCAATTTCATATTTCTCATTCCAGATATGTCAGCTGGTCATCGCTACGACGACAAACCTACTGGTATACTCCCTACCTGTCGCAACACAAACCCAAGCACCATCGAACTCACCCAAAAAGAGCAAAAAGAAGTCCATTAAAATATCTACAAACGGACTCGCCCAGAAACCTCAAGTACTAGATCTTAAAAATAAGGTCGACTTGCCTTCTTCAACGGGTGATGGAAGTACCTTCCGGGCAGCTAGGTGGACACCAAGAACTTTGTTACTTCGGTTACTAATATTATTGGCAGATACCACCCACTTGATGAGCGCCTCCTGTACACAGTCATAAACACGATACCATCTCGCTCGAAGAAAACGAAAAGCACAGCTCGACAGGCTTACGTATGCAAATGGAATACAGATACTTGGGCTGTCCAGAAGTCAAGAAAAGTTAGCGACCGAGGGATCACTTGCCTCGACGTCAGGTAAGGAATGGGCAAGCTCTTCGATGTCCAAAGCCTCATTTAGCATTTTTCTGTAGTCCGGATGGTCGCTTTGTAGGCTTTGGGTCTTCAGATCTCACGATAGGAATGTTGGATGCGCAGACTCTCAGTGTAGGTGTTTATTTCTGCGCAGCGTTAGTGACCTGACCTGACCTGTGTTTAGCCTCTCGTCACTATCTTGAAGGCCCACGAGTTCCCTCCTACAACAATCAAATTCAATCCGAACACGACATTGCTGGTATCAGGTAGCCCCGATAATTCCATTCGACTTGTCAACGTTCCACGTGAGGTTGGGGGTTCCTGTAAGTCATTCTTCCTTTTCGCAAAATTTCTTGTTGTTTTCTCATTGATACTTCTGTAGCCTGGGGAATTTTCCTCCTGGTCTTGATGGCGATTCTCGTTCTTTTGCTCTCTATTGCAGCTAGGCAATATCTTGGCTCGGGTGGTCTAAGTTGAGTCAGTAAGGTGATAATCTATACTTGGTTTATTGCAGAACTCGCTGCCTTTCGTTATCCACACATGTCATGTTGGTGCTGAATAATGTAGATAAGTATTCTTATGCATAATATTGAAGTTGCTACTCATGAGTTGCAACATGCCCCTTGTCAGTGGTTTCGAACCAGGTTTTTGACCAAACAAAAGCTTAGGATGTATCTTACCCATAGATATTTTTTTGGAAGTGTCATTTGTACTGGGCCTTCTTCTGGTAAGTATTGTTTATTCCATGTCATGTCGCGCTGGCCAAGACAGGAAAATGGACTGCGATTTATGTAACAGATGTAGAACAAGAGGCCCGCCCCACCCCTGTTTCCGGATCACCCAACTGCCAGTGGATTGGGGTAACGTAAAAGCACTCAATGGCAGTTAAGGTTAACATTGCGTTAAACATTGTTTCTAGGCGGCCAGGCACATATTTAGAAATACGCCAAGTTGTCAGTTTGGCTCTGCATATTTACATATGCAGTAAAATAACAGCGCCGTTGACACTCAAACGTAAGGGCACGGTACAACGCAAAAGGACAGACAATGGAACTGGTACACCTCTAGACGTCAGGTAAACAACATTCAAACACCTCAACCAAGCTTTTTCAAATATTGTCATATTCTTTGAAAAAAAAAAAAAGGGTAGTACAAAAGAAGAGGGGAGAGCGAGCACTAATCAATGTTTCAATAAATAGCAGGTCCATACATATCAAACGAAGGTGGAACTCCGAGTGGAGGAATGAAAAAAGCATCCATCAGGCGGAAGCCTATATGGGACCCACGCCACTGGATGCATGCACGAAAAGAGAATCCGTGTATGTACCGCGTTTCAATGATTGACGCAGGAAAGGGTAAGGAAGTGGATAGAATAGGAATGTATGGTACGCCAAAATTGTCCACCGCCCAAACAAAAGGGGAGAGAGCAAGAAAGCATGTTGAAGTTTCTGGTTGATAAGCGAGAGAGCGAGCGAAATTCCATGAGTACACCGAGAGGTTGGAGTTGGAGTGATAAGTAATGCTGGTTAACAGATGGTGATGTATAACAGTGAATAGGCTAGCGTAGGGTTTGATGGGGTGTGGTGAGTACAATTTTTGTTCATGAAGGTGTCGTGGTCGTGTATAGGCATCGCCGTTTGTGAATGATGGGATGTAAGAAAACTTCGATTTCTAGCCCAGCGAGAAATCGCAGGCCAAGACGATTTTGATTTTTGCCCGTCTGAAAAGAAAGCAGACGGGGAAAGAATCCCGCCCGATGCATGGATGGAATGGCTACTGCCCCTATCGCACCAATCCGACAGTCCTCAGTATCCGTAGCCAGATGAACGGCCACCTCCTGGACCTGAAACGGCGGCGGCGCCACTCGATTTTCCGGAGATGCTAACATTCATGCTCACGGGTTGCACGCTGGGCCCACTATGACCGTTGACGCCGACAGCAAGGGAGCTGACAACGCCTCCGCCTCCTACAAGGGCGGATAGCCGAGAAATTTCGTCTCGTGAAGAGATGAGAGCGGCTGTAAGGCGTTCGTTTTCTTGACTGAGAAACTCGACCTTTGCTTGTAATTGGGCAAGCCACGCCTTTTTACGCTGCCGGCATTTGAGCGCAGCTGTGAATGCGTTTGAGAAACGAGGGAATCAAAAATGGGCGCGCAGGTGAAAATACCTTGTCGATTCCGTTCAAGGAAGTTTTTGCGTTTCTCTTCCTCTGTTTCTGGTTTTTTGTTCGTCCGCCTATTTCCTGAAGTATGGCCACTATCCACGTCGGGATCGTCGCCATCTCCCATATCATCTTCATCGACGTCATCGTCCTCCTCATCGACGTCCTCTGAAGCACCGCGAAGACTAGCCTTGTAACGGCCATTTGCATTGGCACGAGAACGCTTGGAAGGAGCGCGGGAGGAGAGAGCTGTAACGCTTGTAGGAGGTGACATGGCGTCATAGGACTTGCGCTTGGCACCTCGTTTGCCATTGGCGGGTGGACCGTTGGTGGAATGGTTGCCGGCGCGGGCCTGAGCTTCTTCGCGCTTTGTAAGCTCCTGGTGAGCCTGAGAAAGGAGGAAGAGACCGTTGGCGGCAGTACTGGCAGCATTTGCAGGAGAGGTAATATAAGACTGGTTTCCGTTTTCCTGCGAGTTGGATGAAGATTGTTGGTGCTGATAGGAGCCATTGTTGGTGGAGCTGTTGAGAGCACCGGAGATGGCATTGAGAGTGTTGGGTGTGATGGTAGGACCCGAGGACGAGCTGCTGTTATTGTTATTGTTGTTGTTGTTGCCCATGATAGAGAGAAAGGCGGCAGTACCGGGGGACGGAGGGAAGCCACCGACGAGGGGAGTAAGGCCTGTGCCAGGGGTGAGACCAGTGCGAGGGGTGAGGCCAGTCCTCGGAGTGAGGCCGGTTCTGAAATTGTTGGGGTCAAAGGGGAGATGGGACTGCTCGGTGGTGGGCTGGGGCCCGGCGAGCATGGCGGGGGAGAGAGGGCCAGCACGGAGGGAGTTTATGGAATTGTTGTTGTAGCCCCAGGGATATGCCGAGTCTGCGGGGGAGGATATGGAGGCGAGCGGGGGAAGGACGGGGCGGGAGGGAGAGGCACTCCGGGGACGTGAGTTTGAGCGGTCGTCGTCGTCAGATTTTTGCGAGTCGTGTGGAGAAGAGCCGCGGACATTGGAGGGAGCCTTGAAGGATTCCTCAAAAGGATTGGGCTCGAGATAAAAATCGGAGCGCGTTTGACGGGTGGCGGGGCGGGCATGATTGTGTGATTGGTCAGACGAGGGCGAGCGGGAGGCACTCTTCGCAGACATAGCCGTGGGGGTGTTAAACAGAATGACGACTGCTGACGTAGCCAGGTTATATTCAAATACTCTATTTGTTGCTATTTGACATCCAGATACTCCACCACCATCTTGAACCATCCTCCGTCCTCCCTCCCCTTGTACTTCCCAACATCCCCCGGCCAGCTTCTCAATGCAGACACAAGTCGTCCCCCATCCTCTTTCTCAATCTCCACAATCGGTGTCAGGTACGTCCGGATCGTAAACACCACTGCACCACTGTGTGCCAGCCGCCGCAGCGTTTGTCGTTCCGTTCGTAGACGTACCCTTTCCAACTTGACATCCGTTCTGCTTGTTCGATGTTGTCCGTTATCATACGCGTCTTCCGGTCCCACTGTCCCTGTCGCCCAACCAAGCTCGTCGCTGTCCACTGCCTCCTCCGCCTCCTCGGGTTGGTTGGCTTGGATAAAGTAGTTGTTCCGAACCACTGCTTTATCTACCGGCAACCGCCGGAAAAACCGCTCCAGACTCGTCTGTAATTTCTCCTTGTCTGTAAACATTCAATCGTCAATCATCATCCCTCGGATTCAGAGTGGCATTTTTTATGACATTTGCCACATTGACCGCAAATCGACATCAGACGCAAATAAAAATTATCCCCATCCGTGTCACCCCAGATAGGAAGCCTACCTTCTCACGCTTCTAATAAAGCCGCAATTCCGTCCATCATCCGACTGACGGAATCCTTTCAGACACAAAATATGCGGGATTCCGCCAAGCCGACGAAAGCATGGTCACGTCATCGGTCTACACCCGCACAGCAGCCAATGACATACGCGCTGTTATTGAAGGGTTCCCCAAGCGGTAGGAATCCAAGAGTTCCGGGTAATTGGGCAGGGTTGACCTTTGCCCGAAGAGCTCTGAAAAATTCCGCACAAATAGAACAAGGACATACAGAAGGGGAAAACAATCTCGGATCGCGGGCCAAAAGCGACATGTGGCAATGTCTCCGTCTGGGAAGGAATCATGGTCCTTCTCCAGCAAGGCAAGCCCGAACCATAGACAGACACCAAAATAGAGAGACAAAGTCAAAAATAAACGAGAAAAAAAAAAAAAAAAAAAAAAAAAGAGGGGGGGGGGGGGCGGGGGGGAAA